>JACCEB011920439.1_pt1 | contig 122658 bp, 98 predicted proteins | sample 7454761 | NCBI WGS metagenome assembly JACCEB01 (sample SAMN15323454, study PRJNA562643) | freshwater metagenome | isolation source: river surface water | place: USA:Blue River Watershed | collected 2017-08-18 | reverse complement strand
CTATTTGGGTATTTATATATTATATAATTTGTTTTCGAATGATGATAACATGAGTCAATCAAAAAGCGTAGAAAATATGAAAGACAACGATTAAATTTCCCCAAATGTCTTTTTACATATTTTCCATAGCGGTTTTTTGTCCGTGACATTCTCTACACAAGGCAATTAAATTTTGTACTTCATTACTACCGCCGTGTTCAAGACGAACTACGTGATCTACTTCAAACCATGCGCTCAATTGTTGCTTACAATTTCCGCATTTCCAATTTTGACAAGAAGCGACATATTTTTTCTTGGTCTCACTCACTGAGCGTTTGGTTGCCTTACCTGGAGTACCTGTTGCGCCACCAGATTGTAGTATTTTCCGTTCATAAGGATTCGTAGGATTGGCTGCGTTTAGATTTCCCATAAACGATCCCCCTGCGCCTCCGTCATTATTGTCGATATTGGTAAAATCAATAATGGGCGAAATCATATCCATCGATGATTTGTCAATTGGCATGTATTTAATCATATTATTGGCGTGTAAAAGAATATTTTTACACCTGGACGGATTTCGTTTCATGAGTAAATAAAAAGATATACCTAGTATGGCTATAAATGCCATGGTATAATATTTTTTATAAGACATGATAAGTTTAAGGTATTTTCCATTGTGATACGTATTGAATATAAGAAATGCGGTTATTCCAAATATCACTAATTCTAGTTTCATAATTATACTTATATATTTACTATAAAAAAATATAAGTATATCCGTTTTAATTTTTAAATTTCGCTTTTCATTTTATTCGACCCTATTTTTTTCGTTGTATTTTTTTTACTAGATAGTCCTTTTGGATTTTTGTTTTCAACCATCACTTCAGAATGATTCATTTTATTACCACTGATATAATCAAATAATTTGAAAATACTTTTTTCTTTAGGTTTAAATTCTTCTCTCAACGAGTCATTAAACAAAGGATCTAATTCATTTAAAATTTTAACTAAAGAATCAATATCAACAGGTTTTTCTGCTGAATCTAACAATAACATATATGCGTCTTTTACTTTATGTACTAATTTTAATTGATGTGGTTTGAAATGTTTTATTCCATATTTTCTATTTTTGTTTGTTATATAATCAACAAAATAAGTATAAATGGAAACAAATCCCCAAACATCAAGATTTTTTAAATAGACTTGTTTGAAATATTCCATCACGTGAAATGTACCATTTTTTATATACTTTTCCAATATTTTGACTAGATAATTTGATATATATTCATAAGCATATTTTATGTCTAATGATTTACCAGAATGTTTATTAACAGAGAATTCATTTTTGAATAAAACTTGAATCGTACGATGAATGTGGATCAAGTGTTTTGAAAAATGGCGTTTCGTTTTTAAATAACTATGAATAAATTCTTTCAATTCACTTTGGGACGGATTTGGGGTTGTTTTTAAAAATTCATCACAGGTTTGTCTAAAAACTCTTGATAATAAAATACATGAAAATGGAAGATTATACTGAAATGGACGATTCGAAAATGCTTCTGGTATGTTTTCTTCACCATTGTATATTTTTGATAATCCCCAATCAATTAAACGTGCGCGTATGCTATTACCTTTTTTACTAACCAAGACATTACTGTCTTTTATATCCCCATGATATACACCCAATTCATTCATCTTAACAATACCATTTTTCAATAAATCGATTAACGTTTGATTTAATAGTATCATTTTTGAGTTATTGAAATGTATTTTATATACATAATCAAAAATATCAATACCACCAAAAGGCATTTGTATTGCTTCTAATTCATCTATTTTTTCATTAATATTTTTTTCATTTAAATGATCATCTGAAAGAGCACTACAATTTTCATTAAAATGAATTAAATCTTCTTTTGTTAATTTTTCAGGAACACATAATTTAAAATTTTTTACAAGAAAATAGTCATCATAATTTGGAATAGTTTTAAGTATTTTTTCAAATTTTATGATTTCATCGTATTCTCGTTTTGCGTATTTTTTCTTCATGAGTTTTGTCACATATGTTTTACCAGGTTGATTCATGTTTGTTATATTTTTACATTTCAATGGAGGAGTAAATAAACAACCATACCCACCACTTTCAAAGACTTTTCCCCCGCGTTTTTTCCTGGTTGCGTTTTTTCGGGTTCTCTCCTTAATATTTTTTCTATATTTTTTTGTTGTCATTTAATTAAAATAAATCGTTCTTATAATACAAAGATATAATATTTATTATTTATTATACAAATACATAATGATTGCTATAAAAAAGACGACTAAACATAAATATACAAGTTTATTTTTTAATCGATTCATTTCTCTATTTTTAATGTCTTTTGGTTTGTATTCTTCGTAATATAATTCGTAAAATTTATTCAATGAAATTTTGTTTTTTTCCAGTTTTTCATTTATTTTGTTATGTATAAACCAAACCCAGCGAATAAACGCATCACGCGAGTCTAAATAAGGTGTAATCGGGTATTGATCCAATAATTTACTAAATTCACCGGCAATGGATTCAACGGGTATAAATAAGGGAAGGTTTTGTATGAATTCGTAATATTTTTTTTTAGTCACACTATTGGGTCTTAATGGGTAAGACATGGATATTGTATGGAGGAAAAACCAGTAATGAGGACCCCATACTTTTGGATCTAATACCATTCGTTAAAATAAATTAATATAATAAGATAATTGTTTAAACATATTTTTTTATGAATAGTAATATTAAAAATATATGAATAATAATAATAATAATATTTGTAACAATTGTGGAAAACCAGGTCATTCTTTTCATCATTGTAAATTACCTATAACAAGTTATGGTATGGTTGTTTTTAAACATAGTTCAAATGGATTACAATTTTTAATGATACGGCGGAAGGACAGTTTTGGATATATTGATTTTATTAGAGGAAAATACGTATGTTATAATATTGAACAAGTTCAACAAATAGTGAATGAAATGTCGGTTAGAGAAAAAGAAAGAATTTTAAAAGAGCCATTCGATAATTTATGGAAGTTAATGTGGGGCGAATGTTGTAAAAATCAATACAAAAATGAAGAAATAATGTCAACAAAAAAATATGAAATATTGAAAAATGGAATAGTTGTTGGTGATAAAAAAGTTACATTATATGATATAGTTGAAAATAGTCATACTAAATGGTTAGAAACGGAATGGGAATTTCCTAAAGGACGTCGAAATGTTCAAGAAAAAGATTTAGACTGCGCATTACGAGAATTTGAGGAAGAAACTGGTTATTCAAGTAAAAATTTACAGGTGATTGAAAATTTGTTGCCGTTTGAGGAGACCTTTATTGGTTCAAATCATAAATGTTATAAACACAAGTATTATTTAGCTTATATGAATGATAATGATGATATATGTCATGAAAATTTTCAAAGATCAGAGGTTAGTAAATTGGAATGGAAAACAATTGATGAATGTTTAGAATCAATAAGACCATATAATTTAGAAAAAAAACGGTTAATTACAAATATAAATAGGGTATTACAAGAATATAGATTATATTCATAATATATAAGAAATGAATACTTCTGAAAATAATATTAGTGATAGTAATGAAAGATCCGGCGAAAGTTCTAGTGCGACATCTAGTACGAGCTCAAGAAATAATGCTAGTAGTTCGCAACCATTAACAGTTCCATTAAAAGAAAAGATTAAACTAGATTTAAAGGATGAATATAATGAAAATTGTCTAGATGACCCATATGATAAGGAATGTAATAAATTTTTATTAAAAAAAGAGTTAATCGAAAGTGAGGTGTTGAGAGAAAATCCGGACCAACACCCGAATTTATATCCCAGTTTGGATGATCCCAATTTTATTATCAAGATTGCTGAAAAGAAGGAATTTAGAGATAATAGTTACAATGGTGAAATATATGATGTCAAAAAACATTCCGAAATATTAAACAACGCGGACTTTGAATTGGCACCGCATCAAATATTTATAAAAAATTTCATGTCATTCAATACACCTTACAATAGTATGTTATTGTACCAGGGTTTAGGTACCGGCAAAACTTGCACTGCCATCGGTGTTGCCGAAGAAATGCGAGATTATTTGAATCAAATGGGTATTACCAAAAAAATAATTATTGTGGCGTCGCCGAATGTTCAAGACAATTTCCGGTTACAATTGTTTGATGAGAGAAAAATGAAATTAGTCGATGGATTATGGAATATCCGTTCTTGTACAGGAAACAAGTTATTAAGGGAAATTAATCCCATGAATATGAAAGGATTGTCCAAGGAAAAAGTGGTGAGTCAAATTAAAGTCTTGATAAATTCAGCGTATTCATTTATGGGTTATATTGAATTTGCGAATTATATTGAAAAGGTACAACAAGTTCAAGTGGATGTGAAAAGCGAAAAAGAGCGAATGCGTAGAAGAAGGCGCAATTTACGAAATGAATTTGACGGGCGATTGATTATTATAGATGAAATTCACAATGTGCGCATGTCGAGCGATTGTGAGAATAAAATAGTGGCGGAGAAATTGTTACAGTTGGTTTCATCCGCGGAAAATATGCGTTTGTTGTTATTGTCGGCGACGCCCATGTATAATACCTACAAGGAAATCATTTGGTTACTCAATTTGATGAATATGAATGATCGTCGTGCGGTGATAGAAATTCGCGATATTTTTGATGCGGATGGAAACTTTAGAAAAAATGAGGCGGGGGATGAAATTGGGAAAGAATTATTAATCAGAAAGGCGACTGGTTACATTTCTTTTGTAAGGGGAAACAATCCATATACGTTTCCATTTCGAATTTATCCATCGACATTTTCACCCAAACATTCTTTTTGGAATAAAAGTGAAATGAAATTGGATGTCATGAAATATCCCAAATATCAAATGAATGGTAAATTAATAAAACCAGACAAAATGATGAAATTTTTGGATGTTTATTTGACCAAAATCGGTTCATACCAGTCATACGGGTATCGCTATATTATAAATCATTTGCGTAATAAAAAGATTTCCATTACGACCAAAACCGGTGCAGTTCGTAATATGCCTACGTTTGATGAGATGGAAAGTTTTGGTTATAATTTATTAATGTTACCTTTGGATGCGCTCAACATTATATACCCGATTGAGGGTTTGGAAGAACTCGGAAATGAAGTCATGTCTATCAGTGATTATTCATCGGTGAGTGACGAAAGCAGTGAAGAACCGCCGCTCACTGAATACAAAAGAACAGAAAAAGCGAAAACGGAGTCTTCTCTCTCATCATCTGGTAGTGAAAGTGAAGAAGAGTCTTCATCAACTAGTGGAGATGAAGAAGAAGATGAGGAAGAAGAATCATCCGAAACATTAAATGATATTGTCATTGTTAAAAAACCATCGGATGAACCAAGTGTAACACAATTTGATTATAAACCAGTAGAAAAACCATCGTCATCATCCGGTGAGGCGTTCGTGGCATCGTCACAAAGTTTGAGCGGGGAAGTTATTCCGACAAACCCAGTATCGTCTGAAGAATCTAGTACTGATGGAGAAAATTTTCCTACGACATTTAAAATTCCCTCGGGTAGTAGCGCAAGTAGCAGGTCTTCGTCGAGCATGAGTGGAGGATTGAGTGAGTCATCCGCATCATCTTATGAGTCTTCTTCTGAGTCTTCTTCTAAGTCATCAAAAGGATCAAAAAATATATTTATAAATACATCTGAAATAACTGGTGCTGGTGGTTTGAGACGCGTTATGAATTTTGTGGATAGTAAAAAGCCGTTTGAAAAGGGATCTTTTGAATACAAACCACACATATTATCTAAATATGGTGCTCTTTTTTCAGCTGACCAAATAGGTAAGTATAGCTCAAAAATAAAGAATATATGTGAAAGCATAAAAACCGGAGATGGTATTATTTTGATTTATTCGGCTATGTTAGATGGCGCATTGATACCAGTTGCTTTGGCATTGGAGGAAATGGGATTTTCGCGATTTAGTAAAACAGGCAAATCCTTGTTTAAAAACCGTCCCAGTGAATTAATAGATTCGCGCACTATGAAACCACGAAGTGGCGAGGATTTTCAACCGGCTCGTTATGCGATGATTACGGGTGATCCCAGATTATCACCGGATAATGATTATGAAGTAAAGGCACTTACAAACAGTGATAATATTAATGGAAATCGAGTAAAGGTCGTTTTGATTTCTCGTGCTGGATCCGAAGGTATTGATTTGAAATGTATTAGGCAAGCTCACATCATGGACCCTTGGTACAATATGAATCGCGTTGAACAAATTATTGGGCGCGCAGTGCGTAATTCAAGTCATAAAGAGTTGGAATTTGAGAAAAGAAATGTTGAAATATTTATGTATGGGACGATTTTAGAGGACGATGAGGAAGAATCCGCGGATTTATATGTGTATCGTGGTGCGGAATATAAGGCAGTACAAATGGGTAAAGTAAGCAGGGTTTTAAAAGAAACCGCAGTGGATTGTATTATTCATCATGACCAGACGAATTTTATACAAGAAAATTTTGAAAAGATAGAGGAAAATCGTAATATTACACAAATATTATCGGATGGAAAGGTGTTGGAGCATTTTAAAATCGGAGATATTCCATATTCCGCGGAATGCGATTATATGGAAAATTGTGATTACAAATGTTATCCCGATAAAGAAAACATTAATGTAAATATGAATTCATATAACGAATCATTCATTGTTGTAAATTCTGACAAAATTATACAAAAAATTAAGATGTTGATGAGAGAAAGATTTTTTTACAATAAACGTGACCTTATTCATTTAATAAATATCCCAAAACCATACCCAATTGTACAGATTTATGCCGCATTGACCCAATTGATTGAGGAAGATACAATTACAGACAGATACGGAAGAAATGGTTATTTAGTAAATATTGGCGATTATTATTTGTTTCAACCAAGTGAATTGAAAAATAAACATATAACTATTGATGAACGATCTATACCGGTAGATTACAAACATCAAATGATTGAGTTTGATGTAAAACCATTTATTAAAGGAGCTCAAGATAAGGTAAAACCAAAAATAGATAATATTCACGAGGTTGATACTGTGGTATCTAATAAATTATTATATGAAATGCGCGATAGTTACAATATGACTATACATTTTATGCGTGGTGATGAAAAGGTGCCTCGAGGTGATGACAATTGGTATAAACATTGCGGTATTACTTTTAAGAAATTAATCAAGGAAAATATTCTAGATGAAGGAGAATGTTTAGAATTATTAGTAGAACATATTGTTGACATGCTTATGTACGATGACAAAGTTGAATTATTAAACAGCATTTATTCGGCAAATGTAGATGTACTGGATGATTTTGAGATGAGTATTAAAAAATATTTGGACACAAAAATCATTGAAACACGTAATCTAAGCGCAATCATATTATATACAAGTGTTAAAAAACAAATCATGATTTATGATCACCGTAAATGGAAACATGCTCAACCGGAAGATGTCATTGAGGTAGAGGCTGCGTATGATTCGACTGCGCCTGTATTAAATATGGCGGATTTGATTGGCTTTATTGATTATGAAAATAAACATAAATATTTGGTGTTTAAATATAAATATACGACTTTGAAAAGAAACGCGGGGGCGCGATGCGATGAAGCGGGTAAAGATCGTAAAATCAAGATATTGAATGATATCTTTGGATTTGAAAAATACAATAAGGAAAACACGAAGGGAATTGTTCAGGCAGAATTGTGTTCGTTACAAGAAATGATGTTTAGAAAGTATGATAAAACTAAAAAAGACGGTAAAAACTGGTTTTTTAGTATGGAAAATGCCAAAATGAATAATATATAAATTAAAATTGAAAAACAATTAAAAAAATAGTGTTACAATATAATAAGTATGGAAACTGTTGAACAACCCACATTTCAAGAAACACAATTACAAACACAAAAACCTGAAACAAGTAAGAAAGTGTTTAAGAAAAAAGAAATAAAACATAGTAGTATTTATACTCGTTCAGTCATTACCCGAAGTGTTGTGTTGCCTATTGTTACCATTGGAAAAAATATTAAAGAAACATTAGAAAAAGCAATTGTTATTCATTTTGAAGGAAAATGTATTGTGGAAGGTTACGTGAAAAGCGGGTCTTGTAAAATTATTACGCATTCGAGTGGATTAATACAAGGTGTTCAAGTAAAATTTGAAGTGGTATTTGAATGTTATATATGTTCTCCAGTAGAGGGAATGTTAATCCCTTGTGTTGCCCGAAATATTACCAAGGCAGGTATTCGCGCAGAAAGTGACGAAGAGTCGCCATCGCCAATCGTGGTGTTTATCATGCGAGACCATAATTATATGAATAAATATTTCACTAGTATCAAAGAAAACGATAAATTTATTGTCCGAGTAATCGGTCAGCGTTTTGAATTGAATGATAAATATGTTTCAATTATAGGTGAAGTGGTTGAACCAAAAAAAGATTATACCAGTCGCAAACCTAAACTGGTGATTGAGGATTAAATGATCTGGATTCAAAATAAAAAATTGAAAACTATTTTTTATTTTGTTCTTTTACATAAAATATAAATATAAATATACAAGTAAGAATAAAAGTAAAAAATGTTGGATTATATGTTATCTATTAAGTACCCGGAAAAAGTTATTTTGGAAGGAAAGGGTATAAAAAATAAAGATTTTGAAAATCATCTATCAAAAATGACAAATGATGAGAAACGTGATACACTTGAATTGTATATTGGAAATAATAAATTGACTGGTACATTTTATTTAAAAGAATTTCCGAATTTGAAATCAATCAGTTGTCAAAATAATATAATTGATGAATTGGAGGAACCGCTTCCGGTCAATTTAACACGGTTGTGTATTTACAACAATAAATTAAAAAAATTACCGAAACTTCCAGAAAAGTTAGAACTATTAACAATGATGAATAATGAAATGGAGGTATTACCCGAATTACCATTGTCTTTAAAATGGTTATTTATCGATGAAAAATATTCAGATTCTATAATACGTTTGGATTTTAGTAAATTCTCGTTTCAAACTAAGAAAAGTCTGGCGTATCTTTTGAATAAACCTGATTTTAAGCACGATTTAAATCTGTCGCAACTTGAATTTATGAGTCGTTTCAAAGAACAACAACGCGACATTGCGAATTTTAAGGAGGCACTTTGTTTGAAAAAGAATTATCACGAGCTTTCCGACGAAAATCGCAACAATAACATATTTCAGAATTTAACTAAATTATTTGTTGTTATAAATGTGATGGAATTTTTAGGAGATAATATGAATTATAACTAGATACCTAGAAAACTAAAAAATTAATTTATTATAAAATGCGGTATTTTTTTCATCATGTACGCTACGTAAATTTATTTCTATTCTATACAGTTCCTTTACAAAACAAACCGGCATACTCATTGGAAAAATATATAAACATGAACCAAAAATTCCATGACTAAAACTGGTTAAATAAAAATAATTTGGTTTCAATGGTTGTTTTGGTTCATACAAATCCATGGTTGGATATTTTATTTTATCTTTTTTATATTGTTCTTTTTTGTATTCATAATAATTCATATCTTTTTTATATGAATCCATTTTTATTTTATTTTCGTAATTATAATCACGAATTCCGCGGTAAAATCCCAAACTCCCCCAACTCACAATACAAAGATTAACACCTCTTTTCACATATATTGGTAAATTCATATATATATATATTTACTATAGTAAGACACGTAAATTATTTTTAAATCAATTCAATTTATTATATATGTATATTATAGGATAAAAATATGTGTTTTTCAGAAAGAGCAAGTATAGTATCTTTTTTCTTTGGTATAATAGGATCATTATTATTGATATCTCTCGGTGGAGTAAATAATAAAATAATTGGTTATTATTTTGTTTATATTAGTTTCATGCAAATCATTGATTTTCTTCTCTGGAGACATCAAGTATGTGATGATTACAATCGTATGATTTCAATGTTAGGAATGTTGTTAAACAATAGTCAGCCAATTGTTTTAGGAATGATCATTTTATTATTCAATCCAAAACACCAAAATATAATATTGTCATTCATGTTACTGTATTTATGTGTTGTTATTCCATACTCATTACCTTTTGTAACAGATAAAAAATTACAATGTACTTTAAAGGGTAAAGAAAACCATCTTATATGGAATTGGAACCTTTTGAAATATAGTCTAATTATGTATTTTATTTATTTAGTTACGGTGTGTGGATTGTTTACATATGGACTTACTAATTTTAAAATTGGATTATTCATTTCTTTTATCGCAGTAATAACTTATGTATCTAGTTTATTTATATACACTCAAAAATATATTGGAACAATTTGGTGTTATTATGCGGTTTTTCTTCCAATTCTTTCATATTTAATACAGTATTATAAAATTATCAAATTGTAAAAAGATTTAAACAAATTTTGTTATATTAGTTATAGTACAATATTATGACTGATTTTTTTTGCGTAGAAGAAAATATTTCCGATCCACTTGGTGGTAGTTATATGTTGAATTCACAAGACACTACATATAATTTAAATTTAGATACTGTAACAAATGATGATATCGAAAATGAAATTAATGAAGAGTATAACACATTTAATGTTCAAGAATTAAATTCGATTCGTGAAAAAATAGAATCGATGTCGAAATTTAATCAAATCGAAGTATTACGAATATTGAGTAGTTATAAAAATATTACTTTGAATGAAAATAAATACGGTGTTTTAATAAATATGACGGATTTAAAAAGAGAGGTGATTGAAAAATTAAAGGAATACATTAATTATGTGAATACACAAGAAACAAATTTAAATGAATTTGAAACGCGAATACAGCAATATAAAAATATATATTTTGTAAAAGATAATAAAGATAAAGAGACATAAGATATTAATATTAATAAAAATGTATAATCATAATAATCGCAATAATTATAATAATCGTAACAATTATCATAATAATACACAGCCTTATAAAACCTCGCCACAAAAGACAAATTATAATGATGTAATTAAAAATTTACAACATTATATGTTATCTAATAAGATGTTGGTACAATCGTTGAAATTCAGGGGTAATGTCGGTGGAAAAAACAAAAAACATCAAATGATGACCACGAATGAAACCATACAAGAGAAAAAAGAAATCATTATGAAAAAAGAAAAGGACAAATTTTTTTATCCAGTCCAAAAAGACCAGTTATATTGGTGTTTTTTTATTATTAAAAACGGGTTTGACGCCTATGAATACCCCGATATATCTAGTTATACCAATGAAAAGAAGGAAAAAATTAATTGTGTTGATATATTGAGACAAAACAAACAACAATTAAAAGTGAAAAAAATCAAAAACATAAAGGAAGATGTAGAAGACGAATTGGTGAATCGTGATCGTATTGGTATGAAGACATTTATTGCTCTATGTGTTGCGTCTAACTTGAATATTTTGTATATTCAAAAACGCAAATGTTTTGAGTTGATTTTTGATGAAGAATCGCCAATACATGTGGTTCATGAAATGTCCGATGGTAAATATTGTTATGAACACGGGGCTACGAAAGAACAAACCGATTATTATCGCAATACATTTTTTAAATGGGAAAGCATTGAAAAGCCGTTGAAAGCAGTGGGGTCATACACATCAGATGAATTAGTCGTATTGTCTGAAAAATTAGGTTTAGAAACCATGAAAACGGGTGGTGCAGGAAAAAAGAAAACCAAAAATGAATTATATGAGCAAATCGTTTTGAATATTTTATAACTTGCGTGGCATCTACATTATATTGTTAAATCAAAACAACTTAAAGAAATTAGATCATATAATATATAATATTATAGGGAATGATCTACTCAGATAATAATATTGATTGGTTTAAGGAAAATAGACCTGAATTATTTTCTTATATTAGTGACAAAGTTCTTCCATCTAATAAAAAATTTAAACTTGTTCATGCGCCTGTAAAATCTGGAAAACGTGGAATGGTTGAGATATATTCTCTTCTGGATACAAAATCTAAACATATATTTTTAACAGCGTTACACAGGAAAGCTGATAAATCACAAAGAGATGAATTAGCGTCTTATAATATTAAAGTATTTTCAGTTAATAATAAAAATAAAAAAGATGATTGTATTAAATGTATTGACGATTTTTTGTTAAAAAATGAAATTATTCATATTCATTTAGATGAATTAGATTTTGGTTGTGGAGATAATCAATTATTAAATAATATTTGGATTAAATATAAAACAAATCCTAACATATATTTTATTTTATATAGTGCTACTATTGAAGTTGCTAAAAAAGAATTTTTATTAGCAAATAATATTAATGAATTTCATGAATGTGAAAGATATATTCCACCTTCTACTTATTTTGGTATAAACAAATATTTACAAAAAAACAAATTTTTTAAAGCAGAATCTTTTATTGAGTATGACAATAATGAAGTTATTATTACAAAACAAGGTAAAGAATTAATTGAAAAATTAAAATCAAATACAAATGATAGTACCAATAAAAGACATATAGGAGTTCTTAGATTAGCATGTAATTTTATTATTAATGGTAAAAGTGTATCTCAATTTGAAGAAATGAAAAAGTATATGAAATCTCTTGAAGATAAATATAACATTCGTTTGAAATTTGTTGGAAGTAATGATAATAGTGTAGAATGGGATAATTTAAAAGTTTGGGAAGATTTAAACCCTAATTTTTCATATATTATTGTTATTCATCAAGTATCTGGCAGGTCAACTGAGTGGAGATGTCATCCGTTTATTGTTTGGTATCATACTCTTAGAACAGAGGATACCCCGATAGGAACAATTATTCAAGACCAAGAAAGACCCGTATATTACGAAACTACTTATACAGATGATATTAATATTGAAATATATGGCGACTTACCAAGTGCTAAATATTCAGCAGGACAAATTAGTTTAAACGACATGCTTAAGATCACAACAAGAAAATTAAATTCTAGATTAGATACTACAAATAAAAAAAAACATGTTATTGTTGAAAAAGATTACTATGATAAATGGGAAGACATACCACAACAATATAAAAAGGGTAAATCTGAATCAACACATGTAAATGACGACAATATCCTTAAGTCTAAAATGTCAATTATAGAAAAAATAGGCAATGTTTCTACAAAAAAAGAGTATGAAATTAACAATTGGCATAAATATAGTCATTTAGAAGGATTTTATATGACAAACATAAGAAGTTCAAGAACAAAATTTATTAAAGGAATACCAAATCAAAAGCCAGTATGGTTCAAAAGTGATATAGAATTAGAATTACTTGAAGGTATAAATGAAAAATCCAGATTTAGAATTAATCTTGTATATGAAGATAATGAAACTGATCCTAATAAATATAAATTTATTGTTAGAAGATTTAAAGAAGCAAAAGAAGCGAATTGTTCAAATACAACAATGTATAATACATAATATATTAAATTTGTATAAATCCTACTACTTTTTGAAATAAAAAAATTGAATCCTTTTTATTTGAAATATATAAGTTATAAAATAAATTATAAAAATCATTACAAATATGAATTCAAACGAAATCTCTACAGCAGACGAAATCGTTATAGAAGACGAAAACTCTACAGAATATGATACAGAAGACGATACAGAAGAAGAAATAATCCATCAAATATTACAAAGACAGACACAATATATATGGAGTATGAGAATGGGACATCGTAGCGGAGAAACACGCGAAGATTCACCCAAAAAATCAAGAAAATCAATTACATATGACAAACTTTATGAATTAGATGAGAAATATTACAAAAAATACGAAGAAGCACGTGATAATATAATAAATAATATCTATCCGCAGTTTCGTCGTTATTTAGACTTGGAACGAGATTCTAAACGAAGCGAAGAATATTATGAAATACACGGAGAATATCCGCCAACAAATTACGCAATGCTTCACGGCAAAAAACGTAGAAGATTAGAAAAAAAATATGAAGTAGAATTGGCTAATCTTCGTTTATTGTATCATGAATCAGAAAAGAAAAAGGATAAATTATGTAAAAAATCGGATAATATAGGCATTACATTTATTCACGAATATATTAAATTACAAAAAATAACAAATAAAAATAAAAAAAAATTAGAACGCGAAACATGTAGCATTTGTTGCGACAACCATAAAATTAACAAAATGATTACTACATCTTGTGGTCATCATTTTGGAACATATTGTTTTGCCCAATACATTGATGTAAATTTTGACAATGATAATGACGTTGTATGCCCTTTATGTAGAAACGATAATTTGGAATCTTTCACAAAATACCATTAAACCATATTATTCTACAGTATTTAAAAAATAAACCTGGAAACAGGTGTATTTTTTATTTTTTTTAGATTTTTATAAAATAAAAGTTGAATAAATTTGATTAATGCTCAATAAAAAATATATTTTATAAAAATTGATTATAATATAAAAAATATGTGTTAATATAGTATATGACAACAATTGTAGATTCAAATTTAGAACAACGAAAAACTAGTAAAACAAGTCAAATGGAGGAGAATACGGAAACTATGATGTCTAAGAGTATGACAAAAACGACTTATAAAACCGGAAAATACACCAGTGAGCAAAAGACATCAACATCTACGCAATCTCCGCAAGTTCTATTTGAAAAAATGGTTGGAAAATTTATGGAAAACAAACCGTACGAAAAACAGATTGATATGAATCATGAATTGGAAGTTCGTTTTGGTACCCGAGGAATCAAACCATTGACTAAAATCGATTATAACAATGTGATTCAAAAATTGAAATCTCTAGGATTTTCAAGTGCGAATGAAGAAGGCGCCTATATGCTGCGAATACAGACTGAATTTTTAGACCCGGTTACCGGAACTTTTAAATTATCAAACAATATAAGAACTGAAATTCGCGGGTTTCAAGTGATTCAAGAATATTGTAAGCACAATGATTTGAATAAAATATTAAAATCGGATTATTATTCCGGAAATAATGTAGAGTTTCATAAAAAATCCCTCTATAAAACAGAAAAAGAAAGTTATTTTCCGGTCAATTTCGATGATTTCAACTTTAGAGTATCTTATCAAACAGAGGAACGCATGCGATCATCTAATCCAATCATCAGGTCTTTGACTGAATCCTGGGAAAAAAGTAAAAAAGTGTTTCGTTTTATTAATCGCGTAAGTTTTTCACACCCTGATATACCTATTGTGGTGGATTTAAGTATTGTAAAAAATTCAACAACTATTATTACCAATAATGGTAGAAAATTTATGAAACCGGTTTATACTACCGCGGAATCAGGTGTTTTTGAAAATCCTGAGGTTTATGAGGTTGAATTAGAGGTAAATAATAATCAAGTTGGACCGGGCACACCATATACTACGCCTGCTGTTTTATTGGCAGCAATCAGAAAAGCAATTAAATTTGTTTTAATGGGATTACAAGGAACAAATTATCCAATTTCTTATCCTGAACAAAATGATATTTTACACGAATACATGAAAATGATACACGTAGAAAATTACAATCCTGACAAACGTATCTATACTTCTGATTTTATTGGTCCCTCATCAAATACATTACAGTTAGAAAATGTACTCCCAGTAAATAAAAATACGACAAATTTTATTAGCATTTGTAAAGATTATTGTGTAACTGAAAAAGCAGATGGTGAGCGTCATATGATGTATATCTCAAAAAAAGGAAAAATATATTTGATTAATAATCGTATGAAACTTATATTTACCGGTGCTGAGACTGAAAACGTAGAGACGTTTCATTCGTTACTGGATGGTGAAATCGTACTACACGATAAGAACGGTAAATTTATTAATTTGTATGCGGCGTTTGATATTTATTTCAAGAACGGTGTTGATGTAAGAAAATACGGCTTTATTCCCAAATCAGAGGAAGAATTAAAGACAAAATATAGATTACCCATTTTGAGTAATTTGATTAAGGAGTTGAAACCGCATTTTGTGATTACTGGTCAAAGTCAAAATTCAAAGGAAAAAACGGTTAAAAAAGAATTGGGATTATCACCTATACGCATTGAATGTAAAAAATTCTATAGCTCGACCACATCAACCAAGAATGTAAATGGACCCATCACGATATTTAATTTGTGTAAAACCATTTTAGAAAAAGAAAAAGAGGGTCTATTTGAATACAATACTGATGGGTTGATCTTTACACCTGAAAATATGGGCGTCGGTGCGAATAAAATCGGCGAGGCGGGTCCTCTGAAGAAGATTACTTGGGATTATTCTTTTAAATGGAAGCCGCCACAATACAATACGATCGACTTTTTGGTTACGACTGAAAAAGAAAACGGGGTTGATCGTGTAACAACCATATTCCAAGAAGGTACAAACACAAATAATACGAATCAATTGAATCAATACAAGACCTTAGTACTTCGTTGTGGTTTTAATGAAAGAAAAGACGGGTTTTTAAATCCATATCAAGATATGTTGGACGACAAAATACCTAGTTTTAGTAATTCAGGATCAAGACTTGAAAATGAAAAAGAGTATTTGCCTGTACGATTTTATCCAACAAGTCCGCCTGATAATTTAGCAGGTATATGTAATATTATGCTTGATAAAGATGAGACTGGTGTATATCAAATGTTCACAGAGGAAAGAGAAGTCTTTACAGACAATACGATTGTTGAATTCAGGTATGAGGTAGATAATAAATCAACATGGAATTGGGTTCCATTGCGTGTCCGTTATGATAAAACCGAAGAATTACGTCAAGGAATGCCAAATTTTGGAAATGCGTTTCATGTTGCCAATAGCAATTGGTATTCTATTCATAATCCGGTAACAGAGGAAATGATCAGTACAGGTAATCATATTCCAGCAGAAATCGTGGATGAAGATGTCTATTACAATCGCGTAGGGGTAAAATCCCGTTTGACAATTGGATTGCGCGATTTTCACAATTTGTTTGTAAAAAAATCCTTGATCGTTGGTGCGTCCAAAAAGGGAAATACATTGATTGATTATGCGTGTGGAAAAGGTGGTGATTTTCCAAAATGGATCAAGGCAAATTTATCGTTTGTATTTGGAATAGATATTTCAAAAGATAATTTGGAAAATCGTATCGACGGTGCTTGTGCGAGATATTTAAATTACAAGAAAACTATCAAGTCTGTACCGGATGCGTTATTTGTGAATGGAAATAGTGGCGCCAATATAAGATCCGGAGCAGCAATGTTGAATGACAAGGCAATTCAAATTACGCGCGCGGTTTTTGGAGATGGTCCAAAAAATGAGGATAAATTGGGTAAAGGTGTTTATAAACAATACGGGAAGGGTGACGACGGGTTCAATGTTTCATCGTGTCAATTTGCCCTACACTATTTCTTTGAAAATCAAGTGACATTCCAGAATTTCATGAGAAATGTCGCCGAATGTACGAAATTAGGTGGGTATTTTATTGGTACTTGTTATGATGGAAAAAGTATATTCAATATGTTGAAAAACAAACAGCCTGGTGAAAGCGTGGAAATATACAATGGCGACAATAAAGTATGGGAGGTTAGAAAAGAATATGACGATGCGGATTTCTTGGATGATGTCACCAGTCTTGGATATCAAATAAATGTATATCAAGAGTCGATCAACAAAATGTTTCCCGAATATTTGGTCAATTTTGATTATATGGAGCGAATTATGGAAAACTATGGATTTAAATTAATGACACGCGAAGAGGCAAAAGAACATGGATTACCCAATGGTACGGGTATGTTTAATGAATTATTTGTATTAATGGAAGAAGAGGTGAAACGTAATCGTTTAAAACAGAATGAATACGGCGATGCTTTGTCGATGAATTCATACGAAAAAAAGATATCGTTTTTGAATCGTTACTTTATATACAAGAAGATTGCGACAGTGAATGCTGAAAAGATATCGATTGAATTGATTGAAGAAGGCATTGATGAAAAACGAAAATCCAGGGGTCGTAGTTCAAACAAATCGAGTTCTTTATCGGCAACATCGTCATCGCAAGTGTCTTCATCATCAAGTAAAAAGACGAAAGCCTCAAAGGCGACCGAAAAGATATATGAAACGAAAGAAAAAAGCAAAAAGAGTGTTACTAGTAAAATCACAAATTCGAAACCAAAAATCAGAAAATTGAATAAAGTTTTGATTTTGGATGATACAGCGGAAACAATACAAAGCGTACCCGTTACAAATTTGAATTTGGACAATGATCTGGAAAAATCTATTATACAAAAAGAAATGACATTTATACCACAAACAACTCCTGGAGAAAAAGAAAAAATACAAATAGATGAAACATCCGTGATTGATCAAAGCGCAATTCCAATAGAAAAGTTACAAACAGTTGAAGAACCTGAAATGATTACTACAATCGCAAATACAGAAATAAAACCAAGTGAAACCAAGGAAACAAAAGAAACAAAAAAGACGGCTGTAAAAAAGAAAAAAGTAAAACTTTTAATTGAAGAATAAATAAAAACAAAATGATTCACAGAATTGACTTAAATGTAAAATAATGATAATATATAATACAACTATTAATAGAATATGAATTATTATATATTACCAAAAAAAAATGATAAAATTTCAATAAATATAAAAACGACAAATGAAAAAAAGTTAGAATCATACGTATCATCGTCTGTATATCATTATTTGAATATCATCTTGAGACAAATAGAAGAAATTAAAAAAAAAGATAATTCTATTAATTATGATTTAATTTATAAAATTTCAAATCCATATGAATTTATATTTTCAAATGTACCCGGATTAAAATATTCTGTTAGTAAATTGAAACCATTAAATAATATTTTTTATATTTTCATGGAAATCCTCATTAATTTTAACATATTAGATTTTTTCAATAATAGTGAAATAAAATCATTTTTTTATGGAAAAAACATTAGTTCGACGATAGAATGCATGAATATGTTACGCGAGGATTATAATGATGTATATCAGTTTCACAGTGAAATACAAGAAATTACAAACGATGATTTTAACTCATCTGAAAAAAAATCTTTTGACTTTATGTTTTTTGAATTGAAAAATTATGTAAATGAAGAACAAGTGAATGAATACACGATAAGTATGATTCGTTGCTTACAAAGAATATTAATTTATCAAAAGAAAAATGGTATTTGTGTAATAAAACTAAATAATTTATTTTATAAACCATTGATTGACATATTGTATATATTGACGAATTTGTATGATAAAATATATGTAGTAAAAATGAATACTACAAATATTGTAAATGGTGAGCGAATCATTGTCTGTAAAAATTTTATTCAAAATGATGAATATTGGGTAGAGCATGATTCAATAAAATATTTAGGATTAGCAAATGAATTACAAATACAACTTGATCAAATTACGAATAGTAATAGTAATGGTAATAGCGGGGTATTCATTGAATCTATTATAGATAATAAATTACCATATTATTTTATAAACAAGATTGAAGATTCAAATGTAAATATAGGTCATTCACAAATAGAACAATTGGATTTAATACTGTATATGATTAAAAATAAAAATAGAGATGAAAAAATAGAAACTATTAAAAAGAACAATATCATTAAATGTGTTCAATGGTGTGAAAAATACAAGATCCCTTATAATAAATGTATTGATAAAATTAATATTTTTTTACCATGTGCGAATTATATTGCTGAAACAATTGAAGATATAGATAATAAAATACATAATCAAACAGATTATGACGACGACAATGACGATTCTATTATTTCAAAAATGTTAATCAACGACGATATCATAAATGATGACGTACATATTTAACTCCAATTTGTACTGATACCATTATTTGCCACGGTAGGTCCGGCACTGAGATTTCCTAGATTTATAACGGCTTTCGACAAGTAGTCATTCGAATTTTTAAAACAAGTCTTTGGATTATCTTGTTGTTTATACATGAATGGATAATATGGATTAGGGACACATTTTGGAGTCTTGGTTTTGTAAATAAGAGGAGTATATGGCTCGCCTCCAGGATTCGCGTATACAGTAGAAAATCCAGCACCTTTTAATACGTTATTTTGATAGACATTTTTCTCGACCGTGGTTACTGCCAGTTTTAAAGTTCGGGTGCTACTAGACACACCACCTTGTACAGCAAATTGTGGATTACTTGGTTTATAAACGACCAATTTACAACCTCTTGGGTTACTTGGTCCATTGAGCGATACACCCAAATAAGGATTTAATATAATGTTTTTGAATACTTGATTTGCCTCTGCTGAATTTCCTGATGGTAATGTATTCAAAAAATTCACGTATTCTGCGATTGTTTTTACGCTTAAAGTATTAAAATAGGCAATATCATCGGTATTCAATGTTCCATCACTATTCATGATTTCATAAGCAAATATAATAAGATCTGCTTCCGTAAAATCATTTAATCCTGTATTTGGATAACAATTACCTACATATAAATTGGTGCTGCTATATGGACTTCCAGGTTTCACAAATTTCGTTAAACTTTCAACAGTAGAATTATTAATAAGGTTTTCTGTTCCAGAGTAGAAATTGAAAATACGCTGGTTATAGGTTTGACAACGGTTTTCGCGATATTGTTGAAGTGTCGTGTAATAATTCTTTTTCAAATTGGTACTTGCTGGACGAACACGGAGTAGTGCTTTTCGTTGTTCGTTACAGCAGTTTTGTGGTGTTTGACAAACAGGGAGTGGATTATTTGTTAAATAATATTCGGGATAATAATTTGTTACTAAACCTATTCCTTTACAATCGATACAGTCCTTGTTAAGTTGGTTTGTTTCATTGGTTTCATCAATTGGATTTTGTTTTACGGAATACTGTCCAGGGTAATCAATGGTTTGTCTAATTAAGGAAGATGATGTTGAAGACCTTACTTGACGATTTGGGTCGATTTCTACATATTGGGAGGGGTTGTTGGGATTGGTGACAATAAATGGAATGTGTGGATTTGTGGTTGTTCCTTTGCGGTATTGCCATTTTTGTGGTCTTGGTAAGCCAAAACCGGTGGGATAAATATTCGTAGGATCCTTATTTGTTAAAGGACGAATATTACCAGAAGTAATTGCCGCAGGATTACTATACATTCTAGTACCTTTCCAAGTTACATATCCGCCTACATTTGATCTATTATTATAAGAACCCATTCCTTGTGGGAGAGGAGATGTTAAAGTTGTCATTATTTATATATAAATATATAAAATTTTTCTTTAGATAATATAATATGTTGATTGAAATATTAATAATATTATTTACCATAATTATTTTTTATGAAATCTTTAATGATTCTTTTTCGAAACATTTTGTCATGTATGAAAATTTTGCGACTACCGTAAATAATTCTTTACCAGATCAAAATAATAAAAATGTTGAATTATTACAAAAAGATTTCGGTAATCAGAATATGTCAATCAATGATATAAATAGTAAATTGTCTAAATTGAATGATAATATAAATATTCTAAATCAAAAAATAAAAGCAAAATCAGATGATGGATTACAAAAATATAATGAAATTACAGAAGGAGCAGAAATAGACATTAACAATACTGAAAATATTTGATTTTTTTATAAATACACATTTTATAGTTGATATTATATATTCTTTTTCTTTAGAATATATATTATATGTTGATTGAATTATTAATTTTATTATTTGTTATAATTATTTTTTATGAAATTTTTAATGATAGTTTTAATAATAATAGATTATACGAAGGGTTCGCATCAAAAGATAATCAAAAAAAAGATGCTAAGGCAAAAGCTGCTGCGGACGCAAAGGCAAAAGCGGATGCGAAAGCTGCTGCGGACGCGAAAGCAAAAGCGGATGCGAAGGCTAGAGCGGATGCTAAGGAAAGAGCTGACGCCGAAGAAAGAGCAGAAGCAGAAGCAAAAGCAAGAGCGGATGCGAAAGCAAAAGCGGATGCGAAAGCAAAAGCTGATGCGAAGGCAAAAGCTGACGCTAAGGAAAGAGCTGAAGCCGAAGAAAGAGCAGAAGCAAAAGCAAGAGCGGATGCGAAAGCAAAAGCTGATGCTAAGGCTAGAGCGGATGCTAAGGAAAGAGCTGAAGCCGAAGAAAGAGCAGAAGCAAAAGCAAAAGCGGATGCTAAGGCAAAAGCTGCTGCGGATGCGAAAGCAAAAGCTGACGCTAAGGCAAGAGCTGAAGCCGAAGAAAGAGCAGAAGCAAAAGCAAAAGCGGATGCGAAGGCAAAAGTAACCCCCCTTACAAAGGCTACTCCTCCTCCTGTAGCTCCAATTCCGGCAAAAGTAACTCCTGCTACAAGTTCTACTCCCGCTCCTGTAGAGCCCAGCTCTGAAAAAATAACCCCTGTAGAACGCACCCCGGCAAAAGTAACCCCCGTTACAAAGGCGACTCCTCCTCCTCCGGTAGAGCCAACTCCAGCAAAAGTAAGCCCTGTTACAAGTTCTACTCCGGCAAAAGTAACACCTTCTACAAAATCGATGCGTCCTACATCAAATTCCAGTAAAATAGCTCCACCTAAACCTAAATCTAAACTCGCAAGTAAATCAAAAATAATAACCGTATCGCCAAATGTAAATAACAATACAAATACATCAATGTCTCCAGCAAGTATTGATACTCAATCAAATTCTTACATGATCTTATCACAAAAAAACGCAGGAGATATTTTATTATTAAATGATCAATACAAATCACAAAATAATTCAATCAATGATATAAAAAAATATATGACAAAATTATTTGATGATGTAGAAACATTAAATGACCAATTCCAGGCTATGAATAATTAATAAATCTGCCAAAAGATAAACAATATCAGAAAACTTTACTTTCTTATTAAATTAAATTCTAAATATAATAAGAAATGTTATTATCGAATATTACTTATATTATTTTCTTTAGAAAATATATGTCGATTAAATTTTTATTTTTATTATTATTCATTATAATTATTTTTTATGAAGTTTTTAAGTATGCTTTTAACAACGATTTATATGAAGGTTTTATCGCAAAACCAAAACCATTGCCAAAACCTAAACCAGCACCAAAACCAAAACCATTACCAAAAGCCAAACCACTACCAAAACCCAAACCATTACCAAAACCTAAACCACTACCAAAACCAAAACCACTACCAAAACCTAAACCATTGGGATCAAATAAAAAAAAAAGTAGTTCTAAACCTGCGACACAAACAGTTCAAGCGTCAAGTGGAAAGAGCGAATCTTTTAGCGACATAAATGATATACAACAAAATTTGTTAGGACCCGATTATCCATATTGGAAAAATATTAAAAATCCCCAACAACTTGGAATGTCAGACAAAGGCTCAATAGAAGTTATGACAAAAGATGTAAATGGTTTAATTAGTTATGTTGAATTACTTGTTACTGGTAAAAGTAAAGCCAGCGCAACAGGCGGTCCTTTAGGAAATAAATTTTTTTTAAACACCAACGCTAGTTGTGTAGATGATAGTACAAAAAAAGAAGTTGATCGCTATATTTACATTAATAATGTGCCAAAAGGTAATATTCCTTTTATATCATACGGCATGGGAACAAATTTCAAAGAGTTCAAAGGTTTAATTCCAGGAACTATGAGCACCCTGAATACATTGAATCCAATGACAGTAATGCAAGGATTTATGGAGGGATCATCGCCACTATGTAAAAAGGTTACACTTGAAACAATTGATAGTAAAAACAAAAAATCCAAGGAAACACATTATATTACGGTGTCAGATATTCAAATGATGGATCCATGTGATTTTCCTGATAAAAAAAATCCAGAAACAAAACAAAAATGTAAAGAAATATTTACCAACATGAGTGAATCAGAATTTGCTCATGAAATGGAAATGCCATTACCATTACCAAATGACCCCATCATTCAATTATATTTTGCAGGATTGGGATTACTTGGTATTTATATTATTTATAAAATTATGGAAAAAAATAAATAACGAGTGTCTTTTGAAAATAATATATTTTTGGTCCTATATTCAAAAATATATTACAGTTGTATTATTCTATTTTTCTATTTTTCATTTATTTCCGAGTAGTTTTTCGCTTTTTACGACTACTTTTCATCTTTCTTCTGCGACGACGGCTTTTTCCACCTTCCCATTCTTCATCCTCATCTTCTTTATTATCATCTTGATCATCAGTATTTAATCCGGTATTCTTAAATTTTTCAAGTAATGATTTACTCAAATTATTTTCTTTAGATGGTTGTAAAGGTGGTGGAGGTGGCGGTATGTTCTTTAATTTTATTCCTTGTTTAATTTGATCCAACATATGAATCGAATTTTTAGATTCTAAAGGAGGCGGTGGCGGTATAAATCCTGGTCGTGGTTCCGTAGGTGGCGGTGGTATAAATCCTGGTCGTGGTCCTGACGGTGGTGGTGGAATAAATCCTGGTCGTGGTCCTGACGGTGGTGGTGGAATAAATCCAGGCGCTGACGGTACTTTTGATGAAGATGATGATGTATCATTTTCAGTAGTAGATGTCACAGTAGGAACAGATAAAATATTATCACTTTCAACTTCAACCACTGCTGCGGGTCCTTGCGCATTTCCACTACTAGGAGCCGGTTCTTTTTTTCCGAAACTAAACAAACTACCGAATCCACTAAATAATCCTTTAGATTTTTGATCTTTATCCATACTAGGATTATCAATTCTATTTGCTTCTATTGCTATAGGTTCCACTTCTTTTAAGCATACTCGTCCTCCTCGTTTTATTTTTTTATCTTTTCTACTATATTTATGTTTCTTATTTTTATTCATTTTCATACTTTTTTTTATTCTCATTTTCACCATAAATTATAATATAATATATGGTAATATAATTAAATTTAAAATTTATTAAATCAATCGAAACAATTGTAACGCTGCTAAACCCCCTGCCAATTCAGCAACAATATATGGAATAACATCACCAGAGGCTAATTTTCCACTAGCAAATAACGCAAGAGTTACAGCAGGATTAAATGACCCACCAGAAATTGAACCACCGATTAAAATTGCGACTGCTAACGCCGCACCAATTGCTAAATAGTTTCCAGTAGTTAAAATAATAAAAACCAAAAATAGAGTTCCTAAAAATTCAACAATATACTTGTTCATTATATATTGTCTTGATAAAAAATCGAATTCCCTTGTAAAAATTAATAAGTTTGGCTGACAAGTGCTCCCCAGGCACAAACGCGTCCATTACACAAATTCGTGTTATAAATGGATCCCTTCTTCGCCGGTGCAACGCACCCCCCTGCTCTAGAAAATTTAAGCACCGTTTTGACATCATTCCTATTGTAATTCTTATAGCTCAATAAAGCGTCATTTGGTAATCCTTGTTTAAAAGAACTCTTACCAACCGCTGCGCTTTTCTTTGCCGAAATATACATGGAGGAACATTTTGGAGCATTATATTTCGTCGATTGAGAAACCAAAAAGCTTTGTTGTAATCCAGGCGAATATACACTCGTTGGTGGAAGATTTGACTCCATTTTGGTGCCAGTATTCATGTTATATTGAGTCGTACGAGTTCTTAAATATTGGCGACGTGCGTTTGAAAATTCACTGGCGCCATCTGATGGATAAAACTGTGGAGGATTTGGGTGTCTGCCTGGTAATTCGCCATAATTATGACGAGGCATCATTAATGGTGTCCGGTTGGTGCTTAATGGTCCAATCACTGGGGCGCTAACATATCCGCCATAAGGAATATTGGTATATTGTTTATAGGCTACAGTAGTCATTACGTATATACTACCCTACGAAAATAATTAATCATAAGAATCGTAATCATCCTAAAGAATAAACTCCTTTAAACCCTAACCCGGCGTTTCTCTCTTCGATACAAAATTATAATTGGAAAATTATAATTAAATTATAAAAATAAAATCATAAATATAAAATCATGAATGTAAAACCAGGTAAAAGAATAGATTTAGTATCTTCTAACATGTCTCCAGGCACTTTGGGATGCCGATGAATTATCTCCACCATAAGATGCGTCATTGTAATTCTTATTGACTGCTTTTTGTTTCATAAAACGAGTATAATCTGAGCTGTCATATACATATTTTACGTTACATGATGCTGGTTCAATTCCCGAATTATCGCATTGACTTTGAATATGACCAAAATGTGTTTTCAAACCACGCAAGTTTGGACGACTTTGAAATGTTTGACATGGTCCGCCACACGAATAATATGGACGACTCAATAAATCACCTGCGTTGTTAATTGCTCTAAATGGGGTGATGATTGATTTTTGGTTATTTACCTTGCGCGCATAATTTGTGTTCCATGCGTTTTTCAAGGTGAATCTGGTTTCGACAAATTCATTATCGTTGTTAGTAGTGATAAGTGCTTGTGGAATAAACCCTGGTAATCCACCACCTAATTTACTTCCTGGATATAAATTTACGAAATTTGTAAAAGACGCTGATGTAAAAGTATGATTCGTATTAAAACTTGCTTGAGTTCCTGGCATATATATATCTAATATAAAAAAATACTTGTAAAACAAAATAAAACTCCTAAACAAACACTTTTTATTTTCTCTCAAAACAAATTTAACCAAATACAAAAATATAATATACGCTTATTATATGTTTGTAAAAATACTTACAACAATCTTTATTTTGGTTTTCTTTGATTTGATTTACTTTTATTTTATGAAAGATATGTTAAGTAAACAAATTGTACAAGTACAAGGTTCTCCTTTAGTAATGGACTTTTTTGCGGTTGGATTATGTTATATTGCTCTTGCTTTTGGTCTTTATTATTTTGTGTTAAGAGAGAAAAGGTCACTTTTAGAAGCGTTCCTTTTAGGTATTGTTATTTATGCTGTTTATGAGACCACTACGAAAGCATCTCTTAAAAAATGGTCATATAAAATCGTAATATTGGACACTTTATGGGGTGGTATTTTATTCACCTTGACTACCTTCGTCTTACGGAAGTTTTTCGCCTTTTAGTTTTTGTTTTACACGAAGATGAATGTTTTTTTCCGCGCTTGGACTTACGCACTGCTTTTCTGGTTTTCATTTTTCGGTGACGTCTTTTTCCGCCATTAGGTTGTTCTTTAGCTGTACGTATATTATGTATATCATCTATATCATGTATATCCATTAATTTAAAATCTTCATTATCCATGATAGGAGCAATATCATCACTAAAGTCTAATTCTTTTTTTACTTCTTCTACATCTACATCTAGATCTACTGGACCACTACCTGGTTCTCGTCCTTCTGTAAATGGGTCTTTTTGGTAAAACTGAAGAACACTTGGTGTTGAATTAAGAATTTGTTTAACCGTGGCATTTTCTATTGTCGAATCTATTTGTTTCGTATTTTGTAGAGCTCTTTCCATTTCATTTTTATTTGTGGGTTTATTCATGGATGTTTCAATTACACTAATATTGCCCCAAGGCACCGGTGTTAAACCAGGGACAACTACACCTTCGCCACGATAACCATAAGGTATAAGGTCTATTTTATTTTTTTTCGTTACTTTCGCTACTCTTTTTACTCTTTTTGATTCCATTCTATAATATATTATTATTATATTATTATTTTTCTTGCCTTAATATAGTAAAATAACCATGACAACTATGACAAATATAATTCATTATTTATCTATAATACTTCCCTTTTCAAATGAAACCGCAATTGTATTCACTGAATCGGGATATCCTCAATTTAAACATCTATATAAATCTTGTTTTGATAGTTCTTTATTGGGAAAACACGAGTCTAAATTAAAACACCTTTTAAAAGATAAATTATGTACGAAAAGAGATTATATACATAAAATATTCATTGATTTACTCGCCTATTTAGGAATAATGTTGATAATAGGTAAAAACACAATTCAATATGGTTACGCTACCGGAGTTGTAAGTGGTCTTGTGATTATTTTTTACTCAATCATATTACCAAACATGTTTTTAGGATTTACTACGCACAAAATCATGAATTTACTACATTTCCACACCCCAGCTGCACATATTATTGTAGGTCTGTCTTTAATCGCAGTATTGATTTATATAACACATATAACAGAAATATTTGTTCAAGATCGTATGAAAAATATTAAATTTGACCCAGAAACCGAAAAAAATACGAAAATATAAAATATAATATAAATTTCTAACTATAATATATGTTATTTGGAAATAAACAAAATTTTGAAGATTTTAAAAAATTTATTCTAGAAAACGGTATAATAGCAACCACCGCAGGTGTAACGATCGGTATCGCAAGTAAAGATTTAGTATTATCTTTATCGGGTGATATTCTAGTTCCAAGTATTATTATATTACTATATTGGTTGAATGTTAAATCATTAAAACATTATTTACCTAGTGGTAAAACAAAAATAGATTTAGAAAATTTTTTAAAAAATTTATTGACTTGGGTTATAGTTGTTATTTCTACTTTTGCGTTTGTTAAAATAACATTTCATTATTTTCTTGGTATTGAAACAAAAGAGCTAGTAAATCAAGATAAAGATACGAAGAAAGAAAAATAATGTAAAGAACAACAGTGTTAAGAACAAAAGTGTTAAGAAATATAATATATATCTAATATATATTATATGTCAACTTATGATGACGTTATTCGCGAACAATTTGCGGATTATGAAAAAGAAGGTAGAAATGTATTTTTCATGAGAAAAGATTTAAAAAAAGATAAAAAAACATTAAAAAACAGATCTGATCTAGATAATTCTAAATTTTTAGCGACTGATTTAACAGAAGCGAACCTTTCTAATTCTAATTTATATAATTCCATATTCGATTTTACTACGTTAATTGGTGCGAATCTTTCAAAAGCAAATTTAGAAGGTTCAACATTTTTAAAAGGAACAAATTTAAATGACGCAAATTTAAAAGGAGCAATATTAAAAGACGCTGTATTTAAACATGCGCATGTTGATGGTGCTGATTTTGAGGGTGCGGTATTAGACGGAGTTTTCTTTGACCCGGAACATGTATATAATTTAGACCGGGCTAATTTTAAAAAAACTATTTTTGAAGGAAGACCTGGATATGGTAATAATTATACTGGTAAATCTATCGAAAAAGAAAAAGAAGATAAGCGAAAAGAGGAGCGACGGGAAAAAAGAGAAACAAAAAAAATTGAAAACGCAAAAATGAATACTGTATTTACAGAACCAGTGACTAATACCTCAAAATACATATACAAAACACCCATGGATGAAATAAAGGAATTTACGAAACTAGTCAGGGAAGAAGAAGAAAAAAAACGAAAAGAAGAAGAAAGAATAAACCAATTTATTGAAGAAAATAAAAGATCCGCGCCAGTGAAAACAATGAATACAAATTATCAAGCTTATCCTCAAGACATAATAGCCGAATTATTTGAACAAATGAAGGAAGAAGAAAAAAATAAAACTGGTAAAGGTGGAAAAAAAAGAAAGACCAAAAAGAATAAAAAAACCGAAAAAAGAAAATCGAAAAGAAATAGAAACTCTAAAAGAAGAGTATAAATATTCTATTTTTATTTTGATTCTACTTTTGATTTTGATTTTGTTTTAATGCGTCGTCATCAAACGCGGCGCAATATTCATCGTCATTAATTCTTGAAACAATAATTTACAAGCATAAGGTATTTCCACATAGGAGAAATCTGTGCGATTTTCACATGTACGGCATATATGTATATGCATCTCATCATTGTATGTCGCAATCATTCCACATTTATTACAAGAATAAACATGGTATTTATCCGACGCATCATACATACGACCCTTGGTGAATCTTGACGCACCATGGGATATCATGGCATCTCTTTCCATCTCACCAAATCTCAAACCACCATCGCGTGACCTGCCTTCAGCTGGTTGTCGCGTCAAATTCACCATGGGTCCAATCGATCTCGAATGTTGTTTATCATTCACCATATGTTTCAACCTCTGGTAAAAGATTGGTCCCATGAAAATACTACACTCGTGTTGTTCGCCAGTCAATCCGTTGTAAAGCAATTCGTTACCCCGGCATTCATATCCCAGACGCAATAATTCTTCACAAATCGTATGAATTTCTAGTTCGCCAAAACTCGTGCCGTCGCCAAACAATCCCAGTTGTACCAAGACCTTGGTCATAATTGTTTCTTTCAAATGCGCAATTGTCATACGAGATGGAATAGCATGTGGATTCAATATAATATCTGGTTTAATACCAGACGCAGTAAAAGGCATGTCTTCTTCTGGTATAATATTACCAATTGTACCTTTTTGACCACTACGTGATGAAAATTTATCACCAATCACTGGTTTTCTCACGGTTCTAAGGCGCACCTTGGCGAAATTATAACCATCACCATTTCGGTCAATATAATTCTTGTCAATATATGTCTCCTCATCTGTGCGGTAAATACGACTTTGGTCTTCATATTTAATCAGTTTGGTATGGTCATTGCGATTTTCTTTAATCGGTACGACTTTTGAAATAATCACATCGCGATTTTCGACCAATGTATTTTCAGGTATGACTCCGCGATTATTGACCTTACCGTAATTTGCGAATTTCATTCCCTTTGTTTTTGTCGGATCCGGCTTACAACGAATTTCTTCATCACCATTGATTTTCTGTTTGTCTTCGTCTTTTTCTGTATGATAAATCGTCGCTTGGAATAATCCACGATCAATCGATCCCTTATTGAATAACAAGGAGTCTTCCTGGTTATAACCCGTATGTGTCATAATCGCCACGACTACATTGAAACCAGAAGGGATCTTGTTTATTTTAATCATATCCATAATACGCGTATCCACCAAAGGTCGCGCCGGAGTATTCAAGACATACGCGGTTTTATCCATTCTGTTATCAAAATTGGTTACATAAACACCCATTGCCTGTTTTGCCTGAGCACATTGATATGTATTGCGCGGCGATTGATTATGTTCTGGAAAAGGAATACATGATGCTAACACTCCAAAGATTGTACTTGGGTGAATTTCACAATGGGTGTGTTTAAACATTTCTTTTTCCGACCCAGTTTCAATCAAATCCGTTGGTTTCATCGCAATCATGCTCCAGGATTGTTCCTCTGGATCAATATATTCAATAATAGATTCGCCAATACTACAATTGGTAATCAAATCATTCCAACCGACTTTTCCCGATTTGATATCTTCGATGATGCGTTTCTTGATCAAAATATTATTATCCCGCACCCGCAACAATGGTCGTGTCAATCTGCCCGCATCGTTACAAACCCGGATTTCATTGAATTTATAATCAAACACGATGGATGTATATACATTGATAATACCCATGTATTTTTTCTCCTTCAACATTTGATACAGCTCCACAGGATTTTCACTAATGCCGACCCAAGCACCATTGATAAATACTTTTGTTTTTTCATACATCTCGCGCGCAGTCAAATTCTGTACTGGAATAATATTTGGCAATACATAGTCGTACAAAGGACCACTGTTGGAATGAATTGTCACGTGTGTCATGTAACTTAAATTTTTTACAACACCAACGGATTGTCCTTCCGGGGTATTATGTACTGCCAACCCATCTGTTAAACAAAATCTCCCGCGCTTATCGTGAAGTTGCCAACCAACATATGGTCCAATACCAACTTGAATCAAGTCAAATTTGCTACACATAAAAGATTTGCTTCTTAATAATTTGGTTTCATCCTCAATAGACGCCAATTTTTTACGAGGAAGAATAGTTGGTATTTCATGAATCTTGTGTCCAGTGATAGATAACTCTTTATAAGTACTAAACTTTTTTTCTCCACTTTTTTCATCAGTCCATTGACTTCTACCCTCTTTTACACCGCATGAAAATCCAAGAGACATTGCTAATGTATAAGCGTCTTCAATAATTCTATAATTTGCTGGACCTTGACAAATACGAATTTCGCGACCTTGAGCACGAACCGAACCGTCAGTATCTACCAAACCAGCTAATACTTTCAGACGAGTTTCTCTATCATTTGTGAGATATTCATTTGGAATATGTTTATTCTTTAAAAGATTATATTTGCGAAGATATTTTTTAAGAGGAGCTTCTTCTACACGATTACATAGTCCGGCAGACACAGCATCTTTATTTTTTTTAGAAACAACCGAAAAACTATATCTTTTTCCCTTTGTAACAAGCGCACCATTTTCTTCTGCCCATGTTTCCCAATAGGCGAGTGTTTCATGATCTGTCTTGTAATTTAACGCAAATCCGGTTCCATCACTAAGACCATCACCTAGCCACATACCAAGTAAATATGGATCCATTTCTACATCTTTTTTCTCCCAATGAATACCCTCTACTTTGAACAAAACAAGATGATCTTTGGTTGTTTGATCTAGTTTCAAATAATTTTCAATTGTAATATCTAGTGTATCATCATCGTCAAAACTATCGACAAATTTGTTAGCATCATCCTGGGAATGAAAATATTTTTCTTGGATTTTCAAATTGTCTCTATTGAGAAATTTTACAGAATGTGTGTATTTTCTGTCTTTGCGACCAGAATTTGAAATATTTTTATGTTGTCTGATACGAAGGGTAAGAATATGATTGTCAGTAACACGGTGTTTCATAAAATTTCCCTTTTCGGGAATAACATCATACATATTTTTAAACCCAGCACAAGTTGTACGAACCGTGGTTGGCTTTCCAAGATCATCGACAAGGATATCACCAACGACAATATCTCCTGCGCGTCTGGAAGTTCCGTCCCACATCAAAATAGGTGTTTCTGGATCAAAACATTCTGCGGGACACAAGAATCCCCATGATGTATTATGCAGTTTGCGCGGTGGAATTAATTTACCACTTTTATCAACCGGAGTAGAAATTCTGCGCGCATGACTCAAACTCGACACGTATGTCAAACGGTTAAGCACTTGTGCGACACCTACCTTGTTACTATTATTCACATGCTTAATACCAAAATCACCTGTTGAAAGCGCTCGTTTAATACCATTTTCAATCGTGGTTGATTTGATGATTTTATAAATATTAGTCATATTGATAATATTCAAATAGTCATCCGTAGATCGCCATGATCCTGTATTGATTTCTTTAATCACCTGTTTTTCCATATCCTTCACTAGTTTGTTGAAATAATTACGAAACAAATTATTCAAAAGCGCTCCTGTTAAATCAACGCGTTTATTTAAATATGAATCACGATCGTCTTGTTTGATTAAATCAAAACTCGTTTTCAAAAGCATGTTCGCAGTGTAACCGAGGAAATATATTTTTTGTTCCACCGTAGTACAATGCGGGAATAAATCGTTTGACAAAATATCCGCCGTGAATTCCGCTTTTTTACGAATACCCGTTTCCTTGTCCATGTTAATAGGAGTAAACATAACATAACTGGTAATATATTTAATCGCGTCTTCCTTTGTCATACACATGTTCGATTCAATAATAGACGCTTGTAACGCCTTTAATAATTCTTTGTTTTTTTCATCTTCAATATCAAGTAATATATGCTCGCAAATATCTTTATCAGACAATACGCCAAGCGCTCGAAATACAATAAATAGCGGCAACGGTTGTTTTACGCGTGGTAATTGTAGGTAGATTGGACAACCAAATCCGTTATTTTTGGATGAAATCATCATATTGATTTGTTTTGGAGAAATACATTTAAAATCTGGTACTGATTTCACCTCTGCCATCCAAGTATATTTGGTATTATTCTTTGACACATTAAAACAATACACACGATTTTCTGCGGCTCTTTCTTGACCCAAAACGGTTTTTTCGGATCCGTTAATAATAAAATAACCACCAGCGTCAAATTTACATTCACCAGTATGACTATTATCAACATGTTTGTATTGATTTAGCACACAGATATTTGATTTTAACATAATGGGTAATTTTCCAATATGAATTTTGGGGAGATTTTTATAAAAGGTTTGAATATTTTCCAAGCTTGGACCATTCCTCACAACAAACTTGATATTCATATCGATTGTCATTGCTGACGCATAAGTAAAATTTCGTAATCGTGCCTCCTGTGGAAACATAAGTTTTGTCGCACCATTGTTTTCATGTATTTGTGGGCGATAAATATGGAAATTTTCAAAAGTCACATAAATTTCAAGAGAATATTTGCCACTTTTTGCGTCATAATCTTGTTCCGACGCGATTCTTACTGGATTAAACATCTCAATCGTCTTTTGAATTTGATAAGAAACAAAATTATTATAAGACTCAAGTTGATGCCGAATCAATCTATCTAAATGTTGCCCTTTAAAATATGTTTCAATAATCGTCCATGGGATTTCAATGTATTGATCGTTTTTAAGATCAAATACATCGTCTTTTTCGTTTGAGTTAATTTCTTGTTCTTTGTTCATGGTAGATATTATTGAAAACATAAGTGGGGTTATAATTTATTTCAATTTATTTTTAAATTGTTTTCATTATTAGTTTATTTTTTGTTTTATTTTTTTATATTATCAAATATAATTACATTTCATAATATATTTTACATTTTTCTTCTACGGGTTCTTCTAGATTTTCTAGATTTCCTGGATTTCTTTGATTTCCTGGATTTCTTTGATTTCCTGGATTTTTTACCTCCCATACCTAAAAAGCTAAAAAAACCTTTTTTAGGAGCAGAAATGTCTTCTTGACGAGGAAATCTGTTTTTATCAGTAATTACTACTGGAGGACTATTTGTTATAGGAGTCCGTGTAGATAGAGGAGCAGGCATTCTCAAACCGAGCCCACTTGGTTCTTCATCAAGTTCTGGATTATTAATTCTTTGAACACTTTCCATTCTTATACAATATACAAATATATTTATTTTATAAAAAACATACCTAAATATAACTTTTGTTATTTAATAAATGTCAAACAAATATTATGATTATTCACTTTTTTTAGAAAATATAAATAAAAAATATGCGAATACACATAAATCAAATCCAACCACAAATATTGACGAAATCAATAAAAATTATGATTTATACAATTCATTCTATAATTCAAATAAGATTTTTCATTATCATTTACAGAATAAAGATACTGAAAATATGAATACCATAGAAGAAACAATACAACCCATAGAAAAAGACAATGACAAAAACAATAAATATGCTCCAGCATCTTATGCGTGTTGTATGAAGTATAGCTCAACATTATCTGTATTTGAACACGGTGGTTTAACCAAACCCGCAAGTGAAACTAAAAAGAGGAAAAAACCAGAATTAAAAATTGTCATACCCGAATCAATTATAAAGAAAAAAGTGTCCATAAAGACAAAAATTAATTGTTTAACCGACCTTCTGGATTTGATTGAAAAGTATCCATTACAAGACGATATTGAATATGATATTAATATGATATCTCTTAATAAAATAAAAACAGAACTAGTGGATTTGAATCGAATGATTGGCATGAAAGAATTGAAAGAAAATATAGTAGATCAATTATTGTATTACATACAAGATTTGAGCAAAAATTCCAACGATTATATGCATACAGTGATATATGGTCCTCCTGGTACTGGAAAAACAGAAATCGCCCGGATCATCGGGAAAATATTTGCCAATTTAGGTATATTGAAAAAGGGTGGTTTCAAAAAAGTAACACGCAGTGATTTAGTCGCGGGTTATTTAGGGCAGACTGCGATAAAAACCAAGGAAGTCATTGAGGAATGCCTTGGAGGTGTCTTGTTTATTGACGAGGCGTATTCCTTGGGAAATAATGAAAAACGCGACAGTTTTTCCAAAGAATGTATCGACACTTTGTGTGAGTCATTAAGTAATTACAAGGACCAATTGATGGTGATTATTGCCGGGTACGAAGAAGAATTGAAAGACTGTTTTTTTACTTATAATCAGGGATTAGAATCGCGTTTTACTTGGAGATTCAAAATTGATAATTATAAACACGATGACTTGTTTCATATTTTTATAAAAAAAATAAAAGATAGCGGATGGACATATGACGAGAAGAATGAAAAAATATCAGCTGAATGGTTTGAAAGAAAAATGCCATATTTCAAATTTTACGGGAGGGATGTGGAAAATATGCTTTCCAAGATAAAGGTTTGTCATAGTAGAAGAGTTTTTGGAGATCCAGACAGTGAAAAAACCAAAATCACTTTTGAGGATTTAGAAAAAGGGTTTGAAATGTTTTTAAAAAATGATGAAGTGAAAAATCGTAAAAACTCACAAGAATTAAACAAAATGTTGATGAATCTTTATGTTTAAAATTCAGGTTTAGTCGTTTTATACGTAATTTTGTATTTGAATTATATTTCGTAAAAAAATTACGTATAAAATATTGAAAGATTATATGTCAACAAAAAAAATAACAGTAAATCCAGATTTATTTAATACGGGTGGATCAACGAGGAAAAACCGTGGAGAAAAAAAAGCGAAACCGGTAATACCTATACAAATTAATGAAAATTCTTTAAAAAAAAAGTTTTTAAATCGGATTAAAGAGCATAAAAATAAGGAAAAAATCGAAAGCGGACTCAAGAGTGGAGGTGGAACACAAAATGAAATCAAGGTAAAGGAACAAATTGCGAATCAAACCAATGATGGTGATGAATTTCGAGATTCATTACAATACTTGTCATTATTGTCAAAGAAGAAAAAAGAAGAAGGTCTAAAAAAGAAAAACTTGGCAACAATACAAAACAAAACAGTGAAGAATCCGTATTCCACCCCAATGTCAAATATACCACCTCACGTTGAGTTGGAATTACCAGAAGAATTAAAAGAACCAATCCATGTGACAACAGAAACTCCCGTTATGAATTTGAATTATGATGATAATTATAAAAATTATTTCAATAACAATAATAACAATAATAATAATAATAATAACAATAATAACAATAGTAATAATTATAACAATCATTATAATCCTCAGTTTCAACAAAGACCACAACAAGTTAGACCTACCTACGCTCAACCCCAAAACCAACATCCAATACAGATTCAACCACAAGTGAATTCTTTGCCGGTGGAAAGTGATCCCCCATATGGTTGTTTGAAAAACGCAAATAAACCGACATATCGTAATTGGGTAAGAACCAAAAGAAATATAGGTGATTCCATTGACATTCCTCAATCACAACCCCAACCCCCATCAAATATTAATTTCTCTCTTGAACCTCAAAATGAAAGACAAAAAAGACTTGAACAATTAAGAAAGAAAATGAAAGAAGATGAAATACAGAAATTAAATTCATACAATCATGCCACGACGACCCAGTCGCCAAAAGAATTACCCGTTTCTTCGCCTGTATCGCAAAATACAACCACCGGAGGTGGCGCTGCGAATGCGGATGAGGAGCCCGACAAACGCTATATTAAACGAACGATTAAAAAAAAATATACTCTCGGAAAATCGAATGTTTATCGAAAAGTCGGCATATTAATAAAAAATAATGCTACGCGTAAGAAAATAATAAATGCACAAAAGGAATTAAAGAAAAAATCGATTCACGACATTAAAAAATATTTGGTAGAACACGGATTATTAAAAGTGGGAAGTAACGCACCAAATAATGTATTAAGAAAAACTTATGAATCCGCCATGTTAACTGGTGATGTGGTCAATCAAAACAAGGATGTTTTAATACATAATTTAATGAATGATACAGGTGATCATGTATAGTGTAGTCTTTTCTTGGTTTTTATTTTTTATTTTAAATAAAAATCAATTTATCATTTGTAAAATACAATTTAAAATCGAATTAAAGAGAGAAATATATATTATATAGGAATAACACAGCAATACCATATGGCACTATTAAAAGAATATTTAGAATTAACAAAAAAATACCTCCGCGAATACGGAGAGAAAACTGTCGTCTTGATGCAAGTTGGTGCCTTTTTTGAGGTTTACGGATTACAAGACAAAACAACCGGGAATGTTTTTGGAAGTAAAATTACCGATTTTTCAATCATTTGTGACCTCAATATTGCCGACAAAAAAATATGCGTTGGTGCGGACTCCGTAATTATGGCGGGATTTTCTCATTATATGATTGATAAATACGTTAAAAAATTACAAGACCACGGTTATACCATTGTGGTATATACACAAGATGAACAAAACAAAAACACAACCCGGAGTCTGTCTGGCATTTATTCACCTGGAACATATTTTGACCCGGTTTCATCTGCTCAAATCACTAACAATACAACTTGTATATGGATAAATACGGTAGATACATTTTATTTTAATAATATTGGAAATGTTGGCTCTAATGGAGTTTCAAAAAACAACACCAGTGAGAGAAAAGATGGAATGTTACCGCGAGGCGACAATACAAAGGTGTATGTTGGAATGGCAAATATAGATGTGATTACCGGAAAAACGAGTATTTTTGAATTTAGCGAGACCTATTTGTTGAGCCCTACAACGTTTGACGAATTGGAGCGTTTTATTTCTATTTACAAACCAAGTGAATGTATAATCATTGGAAATATAGGTGAAAAAGAAATGGACCACGTGATTAGTTACGCAAATATTGAATCCAAATCAATACATAAAATATGTTTAAACAATAACACACTCGATGATGATGCTATTGTCAAGGAAAAAATCAGGCGAACATTGAACTGTGAAAAACAAATATACCAGCGGGAATTATTGACGAAATTCTATGAAATCGCTGACTTTGACGCGTTTTACCAGAACTTTTATGAAAATACCATTGCTACGCAGGCATTTTGTTTTCTCCTTGATTTCATTTATCAACATAATCCCTATTTGGTGAATAAAATCAGCGAACCCAAATTCGAAAATTGTAGCGACCGACTCATACTTGCCAACCATTCGTTGAAACAACTCAATATCGTAGATGACCATAATTACACGGGTAAATACTCATCCGTTGAAAAAATGTTGAATGTGTGTATTACATCCATGGGAAAACGCCGGTTTTCCAATCGTCTTTTGAATCCAACGACCAATGTGGATGACTTGAACAATGAATATAATATTACAGAGCATATGATTGGCACTGGAGAAAAATACGAATTTTTGAAAAACAAACTGGTCGTCATCAAAGATATTTCCAAATTGGTTCGTCAAATCGTCATGAAAAAGGTCTCACCGAAAATGCTGGTACAATTTTACAAAAATTTACAAATCACGGATGCGGATCTTTTCCACCCGATTTTTACCGATGATAATGTGTTGATGAAATATTTACAAGATAAAATTCCGGATTTTTCAAATATATCCACCTATTGTAGGCGCATTTGCGATTTTATAGTTTCACGCCTGGATATTTCATTATGTGATGAAATCGATTCCTTTGGTAATTTTGAATTAAATTTTATAAAAAAGGGAATTGATATTGAGCTTGATGAGAGAAATGAAACCCTCTTGGAATCAAATGATAAATTAGAGGCAATTCGCGGTTTTTTGAATCTGTCTATATCGAAATTTGAAAAATCGGGGAAGACATCGACAAGCGATTACGTGAAAATCCACGAAACCGAGAAGAATTCCTTTAGTTTAGTCGCTACAAAACGCAGATGTAATATTTTGAAAGAAAGTTTTTTAAAACCTATAACAGCAAATTTAAAATATGTTTCCTCTTTTGATGGTCAAACGAAAACTTTTGATTTCAAAACGGAACTCTTTTTTTCAACTCAAACAGCATCAAACGACGCCATCACCAGCACAGTCATACAAGAATTGTGTAAAAATATATCGACGATTAAAATACAAATGAAAGATTTAATCACCCGAATTTATTTAGAAATTCTAAGCAAAATGGAGCAATATTTGAATGAAATTAATACGGTTATTGAATTTGTCACCTTGTTGGATGTCGTATATGCGAAAACCGCGATTGCCAAAAAATATAATTATTGTCGCCCAGTCATTGCGGGTGGTGAAAAATCTTTTGTGAACGCGCATGGTTTGCGCCATTGTTTAATCGAACATTTACAACAAAATGAATTATATGTGGCAAATGATATTGTTCTAGGGAATGATTCGGTGAATGGAATTCTTTTGTATGGAACGAACGCAGTCGGTAAAACCAGTTTTATAAGAGCCATCGGTATAGCCATTGTCATGGCGCAAGCTGGGCTTTATGTTCCGTGCTCGTCTTTTGAATACCAGCCATACAAGTATATATTTACGCGCATTTTAGGAAACGACAATATTTTTAAGGGGCTTTCTACGTTTGCCGTTGAAATGTCTGAATTGCGTACGATATTGCGATTAGCTGATGAAAAAAGTATTGTTTTAGGTGATGAGTTATGCTCTGGAACAGAAAGTATATCCGCAACGAGTATTTTTGTTGCCGGGGTGAAACAATTGGAAGAGAAAAATACGTCCTTTATTTTTGCCACACATTTACACGAAATTGTCAGGTATGATGAAATACGTGACTTGAAAAGCGTATTATTAAAGCACATGTCTGTCATGTATGATCGCGAAAATGACAAATTGATATATGATCGTAAATTAAAGGACGGACCAGGGGATAATATGTATGGTTTAGAAGTGTGTAAATCCTTGAATTTACCCGGGTCGTTTTTGGAACTGGCACATAATATTCGCATGAAATATCACCCAATATCAGGTAGTATATTGTCTTTGAAAACTTCGCATTATAATGCGAAAAAAATAGTTGGAATATGCGAAATGTGTAAAGAACAAATGGGACAAGAAGTCCATCATTTACAACACCAGCGAGCAGCAAATGAAAGTGGGATCATACAACAGGATAACGAGGCACCTTTTCATAAAAATCGTGTTGCGAATTTAATGAGTTTGTGTGAAAAGTGTCACGATAAAATTCATAGTGAAACAAAAGTGAAACATAAAAAGGTGAAAACCAGTAAAGGAATAGAATTATTTTAGAAATAAATTTAGATATTATAATATTTAATTATATATATTAACTATTATATGAATGAAACAAATGAATATACGAATTATTTGAAAGATGTTATTTTTATAAATGAAGATGATGATTATAAAAAATTAAATGAAATTGATGATTTAATGTTAAAAAATGATATTATGAAAAATTCATTTTCAAGTGATGACTTGGATGTGAGTGATATTGATTATTTTAAAAATGCGTACGAGGTAATTTCTCAAAATATACCCAAAACGAATAAAAAAACAGATCAATGGAAATCTTGTGTCAATGATTGCTATAATAATATTGAAAATTACATGAAAAACGAAATGGAATCAACATCATATATGTTACGAGTATTAACCGCAAGTATATTGGGAAATACATCAGATTATAAAATCGTATTTTTAATTAAATTTGATAATTCTCAATCCTATAAAAATGAAATAAAAGACCCAAACTGTTATGTTGATTCTCCTGTGGATATGATTGATAAAAATAAAAAAAACAGAGGTATTTGTTATTATACTACAAAGAATATAAAAGGTAATCCATTTACTGGTAAATGGAAAGATGATGCCCATTTTTTTAATATTGGAATCATGAAAAATGATAAATTACTACAAACTCAAAATAAAAAAAAAGAAACGTATTTGGAGATTCATATTCCAAAGAATAATTCAACAGTGATAGACAATACAATTCGTGAATTGGAACAAATGGAAAGAGAATATATAAATACGATTTCTCCATTACAAAGTCCTTTTTATAAATCATTATGGGGAGAAAAAGAATACAGCAATGTAATGAATGATATAAATAAAAAAATAACAAGGCTTCCCTATTTAAAATATAAAAATGATCGTGTTTTGAAACCAAGAGATAAAAATATTCAAGACGCAAATAAAATTATTGAATTATTAAAATTAATGAAGGCGTTTAAAAATTATACATTGGTAGAACAAAGTTTGGGAATTCCTCGTAAAGATGAAGAAGACGGTAATTATTATATATCAAGTGGTGTATTGTACAATGGTAGAGACACCGGTTTTGATTTAGACCCGAATCAAAAAAGGGGATTGCCATCGGATGGTTCTTTATTTAACCGAAAACAACAAGACTTGTATGATTTAGGTATAAATGTAAATATAAGTCAAAAGTTATCTGATGAAGAATATAGGAAAATCATCCTTGATTTGATTGAAGCATTGAGAAAAATAAAAAAGAATGATAATTTTGATTACAATGAAATCAATGGAAATCCGACAAGTGATGTTTCCAAAATTCAAATAGGTGAAATTCCTCCAAATCCATTTTTAAAAGAAACATATCCAACTATAGAATATACAGACGAATCAAACGGACGATTTATTTTGGGTGCCGGTCCAAGCGCATCTGGTAAAACATATAATGCGGGGTTAGTTGTAAAAATGATGAAAATGGTGAATCCATCATTTCCTGAATTTTTTATGACCATTGATGGTGGTACTTATAGAGATGTGTCGGTGATTTATCAAAGTATAATTAGAGCAATTTTGGAAAAAAGTCAGTATCCGGGATTGAAAAATTTAATGTCGGCAAGTATATTTTCAATGGAGAAAACAATTTTTGAATCAGACTCAATCAAAAAAAATATAAAAGAATATTTATTAAAACAAACCAGACAATATAACTTCATTGTTAGTTTATATGTTCCAGATACATTAGCCTTTTGTGGATCACTTGATTGTATGAATAAAATAATTCCATATATTGAAATCACGGGAGATAATAATTGGATTGGATTAATGATTTATCAACATAAAAATGGTGGTAATAGTTGTCCTTTTAAAAGTGGTTATAAATGTAAAGGATGTACTGAATCTGGAAAAGAGCGTGAAAAAAAAGAAGGTAAAAAGTATAGTTCTAGTGCGTGGGAAAAATCGATGACAAATGGTTTCATAAGTATAAAAAACGCACCAAATATTAGAATTGTTTATCATAATAATGGTGGAGTCACAGATTCAAAAAGTGTTTTTGAAGATTTGTCATCTGAAAAAATTCCATACGATACAAATCAAAATATAAAAGATTTTTTTGATAAAAATAATGTCGTGTATATAGGCGGTGAATTAAAAAATAGTTCTGATTGTCATGAATATTTATTAACCGGTTGTAGTGATACGTATTTTCAAGATCAAATTACTCGCTTAAATCTATTTAAAGAAAAGAAGGAAGACAATATCGCGCAAACTGTGCCGACTGATTTAAATAATATAAAATTAGAATTCGATCAAACAAATAAAAATATGATTCCTAGTGACGTTTCAATGGTTGATAAGGATTTCTTGGAATACTATAATCATAAATATATTGGAATACCAAGTGAATTAAACGATAGTGATGATGCGAATAATGATGATATTATAAATATACAATCATTGATTCAAAGTGGGTACCTTGTATTATCCGACGTAGATAAAGAATTTATGGACGATGAAGATAAAAAATATATATATTATCATGTAATAATCAATCCACCATTTGATCCAAATAAAAACAATGATTACGAAAATATAAAAAAATTAATTTTAAATAACAAAGTTAAGTTATATGACGCATATGAAGAAAAGGAATCTGATAAGATGATGACAAAATTAGAAGATAGAAATATCGCTGGCTTAGTAGAAACACCTGTTGTGGAAACACCTGTTGTGGAAACACCTGTTGTAGAAACACCTATTGTGGAAACACCTGTTGTGGAAACACCTATTGTGGAAAAACCTGTTGTGGAAACACCTATTGTGGAAACACCTGTAATAGAAAAACCTGATGATACGAGTAGTAATATTGTAGAAAAAATTCCAGTAATTCCAGTTCCTTCTTTTATTCCTCCTCCACCTTCACCAATTGATGTTGACGAATTTAAAGATATACAAACAATTGTAATACCGGGTGATATTGATATCGGAATGATTCTTCCGGAAAAAAAATCTACAACAAATTATAAATTTCCTTCATTGAAATCTATATTAACTACAATTACGAGTGCTTTACCTTCATTAAATATTTCTTTTTCAAAAAATAAAGAACAGATTAATAAAGATATTTCTGAAGTTGAAAAAGACGTTGTTCATGTTGAAAATCAAACAGTTGATAACAAACCAGTAACTGTTGTAAGTATAAAAGTAACTGACCCAAAAACAAGTGAAAAAGTAAATGAAATTATAGATACTGGTTCTGTATTAGATATAACAAAAATATATAATAAAAAAATATCAGACGATAATTTTAGTTATCAAAATCTTTTAAAAGAATTTACAACAACCGGACCTAAAAATGTTGATATTGTTCCGGTAGTTCATGGTGTAATCGCAAAATTATTGGATTATTGTAAAAATAAATATATTGCTATACCAAAACATTTGGGAGATGATGATAAAAAAATTGTAAATAATCTAGAATGGAATGGTTATATTCGGAAAATACTAGATAACCAATTAGACCCATCTAACTTGAATGAAAAAGATAAAATGTATGATTATTATGAAATAACCCTTGATGATAAAATAAAAGAAATAATTCAACAATTTTATGATGATTTACAAAAGTTATCTGTATTAAATAATATAATCGTTTATGAGCGCAGCGATGAAACACCCTCTTCTGAAGCTACAAATAATATTGTTTCACCTGCGTCAGTAAAAAAATCGAATATTAGCAATTTATTAAATGTTTTTAAAGACGTAAATAATGTCTCCGCAAATGATTTTTTCAGTAGTTTAGGTAGTATTTCAAAACATGTGATTACTGGATCAAAAACTCAGAAAAATAAAGGAAACGGTATTCCAGTAAATGTTGGTCCAGCATGTAATTTAAGTAAAAAAAACAACACTAGTAAAGGTATATTTTCTAATATGTTTGGAGCAGGTAAGAAAAAAAGAACACGTAAAAATAAAACAAACGCAAAAAAAACACAGAAAAACAAAAAAGGGAAAGTGTAAATAAAAATAAAATTGAAGTAAATAGATTTAAATATTTATTTCAATATAATATATATAGTATATAAAACAAATGATTATTCCAATTAAATGTTTCACTTGCGGTATGGTTTTAGCAGATAAGTATCGTTACTATGTGGAAGAAGTAAGAAAGCGCAAATTAGAAAAAAATATGGATGTAGATAAAGTCATGTATTTAACCAAAGAATTTAGACAAAAAACTCCTGAAGGTGATGTCATGGATGAATTATTATTGAAACGAATGTGTTGTCGTCGTCACATGTTAACCCATGTGGATATTGAATAATATATGTATGGCAAATTTCTATTATTTTATGATATATTCTTTATATATTATATATTATAAATACAAAATGTATAAAAAACATTACAAAAGCAGAAAAAACAAATCCGTAAAAAACAAAACCATAAAGAAGAAAAGCAGAAACAATAAACCCAAAGTTATAGAGGTAACCAAAGATGAGTATGCCCAGGTATCAGACGCAATTATGGTTTTCAATTACAAAACAGATTGGGATCAAGTCTTTCACTCGAAGGAAGAAAGACAAAAACATCTAGATGAAAATATAAAATTATTAAGGCAATCCATAGATAATTATATTCAAAAAAGAAGTGAAAATATAAATAAAGCAATGATAAAGTCTTGATAATGATATTTTTTATGAATAAAAATATAATATTGTTATTTATATATAATTAAAGTAATGACAAAAATGCGTAAAACATTAAGAAAACAAAAACAACAAAAATTATGGAATATGAGGGGTTGTTCTAGAAAAAATAAAAAATGTGTAGGTGGAATGCGTGGAGGAGGATGCGGTTGTGGAAACCCTTTTTTCGGTGGTAATCAACGTGGTGGAGGATGTGGTTGTGGCGCGTCTATTTTAGGCGGAGCTCAAACCGGAGGTATGAAAATGGGTGGAAGTGAGCCAGCACTTATTGGCGCTCCATGGACCGCAAATATTAGTACCTGGCCTGGTGTAGCAGGAAACGCCGGTCAAAGTAACTATTTTTCTTTGAATACATACACCCCATTTAGTCCAGAAACACAAATGGGACAAGAAAGAGATGGGGCTATTTTTCCTCCAGAAAATGTCAAATATTTAGTAAGGGGGGGGAAACGTAGAATGAAATCGAAAAGTAAAAGGACACAAAAACATAGAAGAATTCATAAAAACTCCAGAAATAAAAAATTATTAAAAGGCGGATCCACTTTTCTCGGTCAAGAATTAATAAATAGTGGAAGAAGTGTTGAATTTGGTTTAGGAAGTGCGTACAATACTTTAAGGGGATATCCATTACCCATTGATCCACAACCATATTCAGACCAATACACAAAAAATCCATACATGAATATTAAACCAATATAATTATGATTATTTTTTATTTTTTATAAAATATTTATTATTTTATTATGTTTTTATTTTTATATTTATATATTTTATAAAATGGCTTTTCCAAAAACCTTAAAGGAGTTGTGTACCCCAGCATTTATATATTTTATATTATCTTTTATTGGTATTGTAATAACACTCATCACTAATTTAGGTAATACAAATATATATACTTTAGGTGGATTTTCATCACCTGTACCAAATACATTGTTGATATTTATTTTAAAACTAATTTACATTTTCTTCTGGACATGGATTCTTAACTTGATGTGTAAAGATGGTCACCGTGAAATTTCCTGGTTCCTAGTATTATTACCATTTATTCTATATTTTCTAGTTTTAGTATTTGTATAATAATCCGGACCATATTTTTAATAAAATGACATTATAAAATATATTATTATATTTATATATTTTATAAAATGGCTTTTCCAAGAAAGTTAAAAGAATTGTGCACCCCAGCATTTATATATTTTCTATTGTCCGTTATCGGAATTTTAGTAACTGTTGTAACTAATTTAGGTAGTAGAAGTAATATGTATACTTTAGGTAATTTTTCTGCCCCAGTTCCACATACCGGTTTAGTATTTATTGTCAAAATAGTTTATATTCTATTTTGGACTTGGATTCTTAACTTGATGTGTAAAGATGGTCACCGTGAAATTGCTTGGTTCCTAGTATTGTTACCATTTATATTATATTTTTGGGTTCTTGTACTTATGAAAAGACCTGGTTTTGAAGGTTTTGAAGATGGTGTTGTAGTTGAAGAAGAAGAAGAAGAAGCTATGGAAGCATTCACTACTAAAAAAACTCATATGGATATGGCAGAAGAGGTTCTTCCAGTACCAAACGGATATTAAATGATTTATTTTGATTTCAGTTAAAACGTAAATTTAATATATTTTAATATGTTTTCATATTATATATGACAACAAATATGAAGGACTTTAGAAAAATAAAAAATGGTATTTTTTACAAAGAAAATGGTTGGAATTATGTTAGTTTAAAAGGAACCCCTCGTGAAGTTGGATTTGCTCATGGTTATTTATTGGCGGATGAATACAAAAAGGCATCGGATGTAATTAAATTCACCACATTATATCAAACTGGTTACACATGGGATTTTTTTGTAGAATCATCCAACAAATTATACAATGACACGATTAAAACCGCATTCCCTGATTTATACGAAGAAATGGAAGGAATGGCTGAAGGATGTACCGACGCAGGCGTAAAAACAACTGTCGATGAAATCATTGCCTGGAACAATTCTATTTCTTTATTGGGCTACTGGTTTCCTCATTCCGATGTGATGAAGGACAAAGGCACTCCTGGTGGATTAGAGGGTGGAAGCGCCAAGGATCGCTGTAGTGCCTTTATTGCGGTTGGCGATTATACCACCGACGGTAAAATTGTCGTTGCCCATAATTCATTCACCGATTTCACCGACGGACAGTATAATAATTGTATTGTTGATATTCATCCAAACAAAGGACACCGCATTCTTATGCAGTCACCACCTTGTTATATATGGAGTGCCACTGATTTTTTTGTAACCAGTAAAGGTATTATTGGCACAGAAACAACCATTGGCGGATTTATTCCATTTGAAAATAAATATCCGATTTCTTGCAGAATACGCAAAGCTATGAATGAAGGTAACACCTTGGATGATTATGTGAATATTTTATGGGAAGGCAATTCCGGTGATTATGCGAATTCCTGGATGTTTGGCGACATCAATACCAATGAAATTATGCTTTTGGAATTGGGATTCAAATACAAGAGCGTACAACGAACTACCAATGGTGTTTTTATTGGATTTAATGCGCCATATGATCCGCAAATTCGTAACATTGAATGCTCCAATACTGGCATGGACGACGTGCGAAGACATCAGGGAGCACGCAAAGTGCGTCTTGGTGATTTAATGGAGGAAAACAAGGGCAAACTAGATGCGGAATTGGCGATGAAACTGATTGCTGACCATTATGATGTCTATTTGGGTAAAGAAAACATGTGTTCGCGAACCGTATGTAGTCATTATGATTTGGACGCTCGTGAATACATGTCTGACCCCGGCAGACCCAAACCATTCCAGGCACGCGGGGCGGTTGATGGTTGTGTTGCTGATTCAAAGATGATTCAAAACATGTCATTCATGGGACGATTTGGTAATTCTTGTGGAACTCCATTTATTGTAGATGAATATATAAACAAAAACCGTGTATGGGCTCACTTGAAACCATATTTGGTCGATCGCCCAAGCCAACCATGGACATTGTTTTCTTGTACGACTACTGAGCATAAAAAAACTGGTGGAAAAAGAAAAACCCGGAAAAGTAATCGAAAATCTAATTAAAGTTTTTAAAAAATGACACAAAATAAACCTCAAACTGTATAAATGTAATGAATCACACTTTTTATTTTTTCAAAAAAAATAAAAAATATTATATTATATTATATCACGATGAAAAAAAGTATTAGAAAACTACAGAAACATAAAAAACATACAAAAAAACATAAAAAAACGATGAAACATAAAGATTCGCATCACAAAAGTCGTAGATATTCTAGAAGATATAAAGGTGGTAACGGAGATGAATTGCCTATGCCGAATCCAAAAAGAGCAAGATATAACCCACCTAATCCACCTACTCCAGACGAAGAAGAAAAAAGACATATTCAAACATTTATAAAAATGGTAATTGACATTAAAAATAATGGTCCAATGATTAGTGCTATTTCTGCGCCGGAAACTGTTTATGCATTGATGGTAAAAATATTGAATTTATGGAATTATATGATTCAGAATATTCGCATTCCTAGAAACATTGACACGGCTAGAAATATCATAGATAGATTATACAATGATGTTGTAATTGCTGTTCCACAGGATCTCGCATGGGATGAGGACGATGACGATGCGCAATATCAAATTATAAATGATAGAAGCAATGCGATACTTGAAGAATTATTTCATTATGTAGCAAATATTACTAACACTAATACTAATACTAATACTAAGTTCAATGACGTGATTATAATACCAGATTTTGATTATTTTAATGCTCCAGATAGAGACAACCCTGCTATTGTATATCCTCCACCTCCACCAGGAAATAATGATGCTGAGGAAGAATAAGTAGTAAGGTGGAAATTATTTTTTACTTGTTTTGGATTTTCTTGATTTCCTGGTGTTTTTTCTTTTCTTGGTCGATTTTCTTTTGATTGTTTTTGTTTTCTTGATTGATTTTTTTCCACGCGTTTTATGCCTACCTCCTAGATATGACATTATATTTCCCATTATACCTTTATTACTGGTAACTTGATTTACGGTTGTTGATTGTAAATTAGAATTCAGCTGTATATCTGGTTTATTATCCTTACATACTACACGCAGTAATGAGTCTTTTTTTACATGTAGTAATGTTTCTCCTGATACAGGATCAACACTTTTTACAACGAGTGGATTAGAAGTTTGTAATTCTTCATTACTTGTCGGCATTAGTGCTTTTCTCGCATTGTAACGGTCTTCATTAAGACAGTCCATAATATATTTTTCACGGTCTTTTTTTAAATTTAAACGTGAAAAATCCCAATCTCTATCTGGGTTTGCTTTAACAATTTCCCATGTGATATTTGGATTTTCACTTAATTCCTCATAATTCCAAATGTTTTTAAGCCATTGATTAATGACCATTTCATCTTCTGAATCTATATCATCATGATCATCCTCATGTTCTGGATGACTTATAACATCGTCCCATGTAATATTTGGATTTTTACTTAAGTGTCCAAAATCCCAAGTATTACCATCGTCATTCGGGTCTGGGTCTGGGTTATCATTAACAATTTCCCATGTAATATTTGGATTTGAACTTAACCATTCGTAATTCCAAGGTCTATCTGGGTTTGCTTGAACAATATCCCATGTGATATTTGGATTTTCACTTAAATCGAAATATGTCCAAATATTTCTTGGGTGATTTTGCGGTAAGTATGGGTTAGGGTGTGGATTTTCCTCCACAATTTTCCAAGTGATATTTGGATTTCTACCTAATAGGTTATAGTTCCAAGTATTATTGGGGTGATCTGGCGATAAGTTTGGGTTAGGGTGTGGATTTTTTTGCACAATTTCCCATGTAATATTTGGATTATCACTTAAAAGATCGTAATCCCAAGGTCTATCTGGGTTTGCTTGAACAATTTCCCATGTGATATTTGGATTTCTAGTTAAATACCTATAATCCCAATTTCTATCTGGGTTTGCTTGAACAATTTCCCATGTAATATTTGGATTATCACTTAATTCCTCATTCCAAGGTATTTCCGTATATTTTTGAACTGTTTTAAATGTTATGTTTGGATTTCTTGACAAGTTACCATAAACCATTTCTTTACCATAAGTAATATCCTCATCAAAATCAAAATAATAATTATAATCTGGCATTTCTTTAAAAATTATTTCCATAAAATATTCGGACCATTCATCTAAACATTCCTGATATTTGGGGTGTTTTTTATAATCTTCAAAAGTTCTGAAAACCCTGCTCATTTTATTTTTATATATTATAGTAATATAATTATTACTAAAATATCATACTTATTCACTGCCAAAAAATGCGCCCTTACCCATACTAAAATCACTCAATTTGGTGACAACATACTTATTCTTGTCAATCAATGGTTTAATCAAATCCTTGATGGAAATCACGCCGACAAATACGGTCTTGTCATAAATGAGTAAATGACGAATGTTTTTAAACAACATTTTACTCATACAGGTCTCCAAAGTGTCATCTACCTTGGCGACCAATACTTTTGGCGAATAAGTACAAATATCCTTGATCTTTACATTGACATTTTGTTTGTCCGAGGCGGCGACTTTATTAATATAATCGCGACCGGTACAAATACCCACGACATCACCCTTGTTATTGGTGACTGCCAGGCAACTCACATTAAACGCGGTAAAACGAGTGACTGCTTCTTTTACATCGGCTTCTTCATTGATTTTGTAATCAATGTTATAATAACAACTCTTCTTGTAAATATCCAACGCAGATACAGGTAATAAATCAATGTTGGAGCTGAAATTTTTTTTTAATCCATTAAAACAAGGTTTCACTAAACTCATTCTAATTCTTGACGCAAACATGATACTGATAATATCATTCGTGTGTTGTTTTTAAATTATTTTACAACTTTATTTTTTGTTAGTATTTGAATTTTCTCTCTTTGATACAAATTCAAATATATAATTAATGATAAAACAATTATAAAAAATATATGATTATTATAATATACACAAATAAAATGGATAAAGATTCTGTATCTTGGAAAATAATTCACAAATATTTCAATGATAACCCGGAAAATTTAGTAGCGCATCATTTAGACTCTTATAATAGTTTTTTCAGCAGCGGAATCAATAATATATTTCGTGAAAACAATCCGATTCGTTTTATTGAAAGAGAGAACGACGATAACTCCGGGAAACAAAGCCAGTGTTTCTTGTATTTAGCAGGGAAAGACGGCAGTAAAATATATTATGGCAAACCCATTATATTCGACGACCATCATACCCATTACATGTATCCCAATGACGCGCGTTTAAGGAACATGACCTATGGCATTACCATTCACTATGATGTTGATGTCGATTTTATCTTTTATGAAAATGGTGAAAAGAGAGAACATTCCATTACTTTAGAAAAAATCTTTTTAGGCAGATTTCCCATCATGCTTCAATCCAACCTTTGTATTCTGAACTCCCTGGCACCAGATGTGCGTTTCAATATGGGCGAATGTCGCAATGATTACGGTGGTTATTTTATTATTGACGGCAAAGAAAAAGTCATTGTGTGCCAGGAAAAATTCGCAGACAATATGCTGTATATACGAAAAAACAAAGCGGACAATTTATACAGTTATTCGGCGGAAATCAGATCAGTATCGGAAGATGCGTCGAAACCAATAAGAACCTCAGCAGTCCGCTTAGTCGCACCAGGAACTCGCTATTCAAATAACCAAATTGTCGTTACTGTGCCCAATGTGAAAAAACCAGTACCTCTTTTTATTTTAATGCGCGCCCTAGGTGTTGCCTCTGACAAAAGTATTATTGAATATTGTCTGCTTGATCTTGAAAAAAACAGTTCTTATATTGATTTATTTATACCCTCTATACACGACGCCAATTATATTTTTAACCAAGAAACCGCGTTGAAATACATTGCGACTTTCACCAAAAGACGCACCATTACAGGGGTGTTGGATATTTTAATGAACTATTTTTTACCACATATTGGAGAGAAAAATTTCTTGGACAAGGCATACTATGTGGGTTACATGGTAAAGCGTATGTTGCGCGTTTATATGGGAGAGGAACCGCCAACGGATCGCGATAATTTCAAATATAAACGCATCGAGCTTTCGGGTTCTCTCATTTATGATCTTTTCAGAGAGTATTATTTGATTCAAAAAAGAGAAATAGAATTAAGTATAGACAAGGAATACTATTATCATACCGGTAAATACACCAGTAATTTTATTGGATTGATTGAATACAATTATCGAGAATATTTCAAAACACGTACCATTGAAAGCGGATTTAAACGGGCATTCAAGGGCAGTTGGGGCGCGGAGGAACACACGAAACGCCTGGGAGTGATTCAAGATGTCAATCGTCTTTCTTGGAATTCATTTATTTCACAAATGCGTAAATTCAATTTACCTCTAGATGCGAGTGCGAAAATCGTCGGACCTCGTCTGCTGAACTCGTCTCAATGGGGTTATATTGATCCAGTGGATACGCCCGATGGTGGAAACATTGGTCTTCACAAGCACATGTCCATTAGTACTTTTGTGACAAGTGGATTTTCCGTGAAAAAATTAATCCCTTGGTTGCGTTTTAAAATCAACCTGAAACTATTACAAGAATGCACGCCTGATATATTGGCGGTTTTGACCAAAGTGTTTGTAAATGGGGTGTGGATTGGCTCCATAGAAGATCCCATGAAAACCGTCGGGGTATTGAAACTATTCAGAAGAAACGGATTATTACCCGCATTCATGAGTATATCCTTTAATTATGAAAACAACGAAATCAGTATATATACGGATGCGGGGCGTTTAACTAGACCTGTATATTATATTGAAGACGGAAAACCAAGTTATCAACGTAAAGATATTCTTGAATTAATTAGCAAAAACAAATTCACGTGGCAACAGCTGGTGGGTGGCTTTGGTGATAAAGAAGACAAATTATTTAGTATCAAAAACAATAAAATTTATGATATTGGTGAATTATATTCTGATAAAATCAAATTGGAAACTGAGGTTGATGAGAGAAATGGATCATCCTCCGAGATGACCAAGGCATCATCCAGTGGTTATTCCAAATTATACGAAGAATTCGGCAAATACAATTCAGTGGTTGAATATTTGGATACTTCTGAAGAGGAAAGTACTTATATTGCCTTTCAACCAGATGACCTGAAAAAAAGCAAATATTATACTCACATGGAAATCGATCCGTCACTTATTTTTGGCGTGATGGGAAATCTTATTATTTTCCCGGAAAACAATCAATTTCCGCGTGATGCGTTTTCGTGCGGTCAATCCAAACAAGCTGTGTCCTTGTATCATTCCAATTATCAAATGCGTATTGATAAAATGGGTGTTATTTTGAACTGTGGTCAAATTCCGCTGATTAAATCGCGTTACTTGGAATATGTGAATAAAGAACAACAACCCTATGGTGTGAATGCGATTGTTGCCATTATGTCTTATACTGGGTATAACGTGGAAGACGCTATTTTAATCAATGAAGGCGCAGTGAATCGCGGTATTTTCCGCACAACTTATTACTCCATGTATGAGGCGCGAGAAGAAAGCGCAAAAGTACAGGGATCTACGACAAATTCCTATTTTGCGAATGTCACTACCAAAAACGTCTCCCGATTAAAACCAGGTTATGATTATAGTCATTTGGACCAATGGGGACTCATTGAAGAAAACACGCCACTCGATGATAAAATGGTAGTGATTGGTAAAGTAACTTCTTCTGCCTTGGATTCAGATGTGGTGATTGATTCATCTGTCTTTCCCAAGAAGGGACAACTCGGATACGTTGATAAATCCTTCATTACCGAAGGAGAAGAAGGTTTCCGGATTGCCAAAGTCCGTATCAGAGAAGAACGTATTCCGGCAATTGGTGATAAAATGGCATCACGCGCTGGTCAAAAAGGAACGCTGGGATTGATTATTCCCGAAGAAGACATGCCTTTTACCGAAGACGGTATTCGTCCTGATTTAATCATCAATCCACACGCGATTCCATCTCGTATGACAATCGGTCAATTGGTGGAATCGCTTCTTGGTAAGGCGTGTTGCGAATACGGCGGTTTCGGTGACTGTACAGCGTTTGCGAACAAGGGACCCAATGAGGATGTTTATGGACACATGCTTGTGAAGGCGGGTTTCAGCGCATCAGGAAACCAGATTTTATACAATGGTATGACGGGTGAACAGCTCTTTAGCGATATTTATATTGGTCCAACTTACTATATGCGTTTGAAACACATGGTGAAAGATAAGATCAATTATCGTGCACTTGGACCACGTACCATGCTGACTCGCCAGACGGTTCAGGGTCGTGCGAATGACGGTGGTTTAAGAATCGGTGAGATGGAGCGTGATGGTGTCATGGCACACGGCGCATCGGCATTTTTGAATGAATCCTTTATGATTCGTGGTGATGAATACTTTATGGCGGTTTGTAATAAAACAGGTGCGGTAGCTATTTATAATCCTAACTTGAATTTATTTTTGAGTCCATTTTCAGATGGTCCGGTGAATTTCAATACAACTTTGGACGGAAAAATGAATATTCGTAGTATTAGTCGATTTGGACGATCATTTAGTATTGTGAGAATACCTTATGCGCTCAAATTATTGATACAAGAATTACAGGTGATGAATATTCAAATGAGGATTATTACGGAAGACAATGTGGATCAATTATTGTCCATGTCTTATTCGGATAATATTAATAAATTATTACAGACGAATGCTTCATTGGAAGAAATATCTAAAAATTACAGAACAATGGTGATTGATAAAAAGAATAAGAATGTAACCAAACAAGCATTTATTCCTTATGAACAACCTGAATATCCAGAAATTGGTATCGAAGAAAAGAAGGAGAAACTTCCTTCACCACAATTTGAATTCAATATGCCTGCTCCAAATGCGGAAATGACACCACCTGTATCAAGCGATAGTAGCATTCCTTTTGCGCCAGGAACAACTCCGTATGCACCAGGAACAACTCCTTATGCGCCAGGAACACCAGGTTCAAGTGAAAGTAGTATAGGTTACGCACCACCAGTTACACCTCCTTTTGCCCCAGGAACACCAGTTTCATCTAATAGTAGCATTCCTTTTGCGCCAGGAACTCCTCCTTTTGCGCCAGGAAGTCCTCCTTATGCGCCAGGAACACCTGTTTCATCTGATAGTAGTATCCCTTTTGCGCCAGGATCACCTGTTCCATCTATAAATAGCAGCACTGGAAGTGTTGGATTTAATCCAAATACTCCACCTGTAAATCAGACGACTGTTCCATTAAATATTAATATTGAAGACGCAGAAGTATTGAAAAAAGTGATTGAAGACAAAAAGAAAGAAGAAGATAAATTCGAGCCAATTGTTTTTGAAAAACCCAAAGTAGAAAAATCTATTTTAGAAATTGAAGATGAAAAAACAGAAAGTAGTAAAGAAGAAAATGAGTCGTCATCATCGTCGTCATCATCATCAAACGATACTTCTAGTTCTGGCGGTAAGAAAATAATAAAATTGGGTTAAAAATATAAATAATATAAAAATTGAATTAAAAATATAACGTTATTATATTAGTAGCATAATATAATGACGACACCACAAAGCAATTCCAGTAGTTTAATATCCTCCATATATAAGTCTCGTAAGACTTTACTTGAGCTTATGAAAAAACAAAATTATAATATAGACGACTATGAAAATTTTAGTATCAATGAAGTGAATTCCATGTTTCAAAACAAACAATTGGACCTTTTATTAGAAAAAAAACCAGACGAAAATGCGCCAAAAACCGAGCGTCGAAAGAAGATTTATATTAGTTATTATTTAACAAAAACATTAAGACAACAAAACATTCAAGAAATGATTGATGACTTGTTTCATTTAGAAGAAATATTAACCAAAGAAGATACTTTGATGATTATTGTGAAGGAAGATATGAATGAAACCATGACAAATCTATTAAAGCATATTTGGGAACAAGATGGTATATTAATTATTATTCAAAATATCAAAAGATTACAATTCAACATACTTGAGCATGTTTTGGTCCCAGAACATCGTGTTTTGAATAATGATGAGGTCGATCAAATCAAATTAAGATATAATATTATAGACGATAGTCAATTCCCCGATATTTCCAGATTCGATCCTGTAGCGCAAATTATTGGTATTCGACCTGGACAAGTATGCGAAATTATTAGACCAAGTAAAACAGCAATTAATAGTTATTATTATCGTATTTGTGTGTAAAGGTATAAAGATATATGAATTCCTGGTTTTAGGATATAAAACCAAGTATTTTTTTCGCATGAATATATAATGACTACTACTGTAAATGATTATTCCACTAAAATAAATTCAATATCAACCGATTTTTCAACTATTTTGGACAATTTTACAAATTCATTTATTGATTATTATAAGAATCTTGATTCAACCTCATCACAAAATAATTTCGATGTAGCAAAAAATAGTCTTACTACAAAAATTACCGATATTTACAATTTAAAAGCGACCATTTTGAACAAGATGACTATTGTCAATACTACTATTAATGAATTAGAGCAAAAATTAGGTATTGGTGAAGGTAAAATAAATGATTTATCAGATGATTATCAAGAACAAACTGGTGATAGTTCTAAAATGTTGGTGAATGATGCCAAAGAAAAATACAAGATACAATATGTGGCAAATATTACCATGTTTTTAGGTATTGCAGGGATGGTTGGTTTATTTTATTCTTTTATGAAAAATGGAACAACTTCACCTGTATCATTACGACGATAAAATATTTTAATTTGTAGCTTTCATGAAAATTAAATTATTTCTTATATTTACTATATATATATGACTTACGGAAATTTCTATTTTGGCAAAGACGGTTTTTTATATAAAAAAAATGGCGCAATTGGAGCCCGACGAAATTTTGCGGTGGGTTTAATTTGTAACCAACCAACGGATATTAATAATAAATATGTATCAGGATCAGGTGTAAATGGCGCGGTTTCATCCAACAATTATGCGATTCGACGCAAAATGATTCGCAATGCGTCTAATTGTGTGAATAACAATTGTAGTATCAATTACTATTTTTTGGGAGTGCCAATCAAATAAATTTTTATTTTATCTCAAATTATAAACTGTATATATGGTAAATTATATTATTTACTATATATATACAATATGTCACAACAATCTGGAATATTAACTTTAGAAAATTTACAATTAGAATATGACAATACCATGATTTTATATATACAAGCACAAGAAAATTACAATTCAGCTCTGAATAATATTGACAAGAAAAAATTCGTGACACTTTCAGGAAAAACATATTGGGGCACTGGTGCGATTAAACAAAAGACCGGGTCTTCTATAAGCCAATGTACTGCGCTATGCAGTAATGACGCCAAGTGTAAAGGAGCAACATTCGACGCGAAGGATAACACATGTTGGACCAGAAGCGGTAGCAGTAGTTTGACAAGCGGCTCTTCTACACAAACCGCCATTATAAGTGAAGTCACCAACGCAGCATTGAATCTACAAAATTTAAACACGAAATTATTGTTGTACATTGATCAAATGAAAAATTACAAATTTGAAAACGGTAATACTACGATTCCTGAAAAAACTGGTCTTGACAGTAATGTGGATAGTGAAAATACAAATATGTCAATCCAATACAATATACTTTTAGAAGATCGTAAAAAAATTAAAGAAATTCTAGACGAATTTACAAGAATTAATATGGATAATCAAAATATGCAAATATATAATACCCAAAATCGCACTTATTACATGATGTGGGCTTATTTGGCATTTATTTTTATAATCATTATTGTAAAAATGTCATTTTTTCCAAAGATGGAAGTAAGTTGGGGTAGTTTTGTGCTTTATACAATTATCGGCGCTCTATTATTGTTGTTGGTACACTTTTTAAAGTCCGCATCAATATTTTTCATATTTTTATTAATGATTTTCTCATTTGGAATTATAATGACGATATTCAGTTAAATAAAATATAAATTATCATATATTTTTATATTTTATTGTATATTATTATATATTATTATATATTATTATATTAGTAAATTAAATATGGAAGAAATAAATAATATTTTAGAAAAAGTAAATATTAATTCGAATGACAATAATTTATCAGCAACATTGAAACAGGGCATACAATTTAAGAAATATCAACATAAAATTACTACAAATAAACAAACCCGAGAAATCGCATTTGATTTAGAAAAAAGCGACACATCTGGTGTTCCAGGCTTTCATACATTAAGTAATGGACCATCAAACATTGTTGAAGGGTTCGCCACATCAACACAAACCCCTGCCGCTCAAATGGTTCAACTAGGAGTTTTACAAGGTCAATATAATAACTTAATAAAGCAGTTTAATAGTGAAAAACAAAAATTACTTACGAATACAAACAATTATATTGATGGTATTTCCAGTAAAAACCCTTATTTGAATAAAAATGTGACAACAAAACGTGATGGTAAAACCTATTATATTACTGGGGAAGGTATCGCCAAATTATATCCTTCCACGACAATATATAATCAAGTGATTGGTAAAAATAATTGTCCAACAACCACACAACAAATCGATTCATTGCCAGCATATATAAATACTACCAATGGAACTCCAATGGTAGTCGGACAACAATGCGGCAATGAAGGAAAAAATGTAGTTGTTAAAAATATAGTTTCACCAGATGGTCTTGGATCAGCATACGTTGGTTGTTATAATGATGTATTGACATCACCCGCAATGACAAAAATGAGTAATGGCGCACAAATATATGATTTCACAACTTGTAAACAAGCGGCGATTGATACCGGTAATATTTACTTTGGATTACAAAATCTGAATCCAACCACGAATAAATCATCTTGTTATGTAAGTAATGATTTAGCCAAATCTACGAAATATCAAAAATCAACAACTGTTTGTAAAAGTGATAGAGATGGATATATTTATGGCGCAAAATCAGTAAATGCTATTTATAAAACGCCTGAAACTACATATATCGGTTTATTTAAAGATGCTCCAGACACGTCAGCTGCGATGACACCTATCAATGATGGAAGCCAGACATTTACTTATGAAACATGTAAAACCGAAGCAATCAATCAAAACAAACCATATTTTGGATTACAAAACTTCAATACCGAAACACAAAAATCCGCGTGTTTTGTAGGAGATGATTATAATACAATTTCACAATATGGTATTTCTACATCATCATATACTGGAAATGATACTAAAATATATGGAGGTACTTGGACCAATGCGGTTTATCAGATTGATACCAAAAAAAGCGATTATATTGGTTGTTACAATGATAATGACTCGTCTCCATCAATGACTGCTGTTGGTAATGGCTCAAGTAAATATTCTTTTGAATCATGCCAGAAAGAAGCAATCAAAAGCGGAAAAACATATTTTTCTCTACAAGGCGGTAAAAAGGGCTCATCCAAATGTTTCGTAAGCGATGATTTGACACAAGCACAAAAATATGGTATTTACAAACCTTGTATAGAATCGACGATTGATAAAAATACATATGGGCTCACTGGAAATAACGCTCTTTATAAAATGAATGAAGCCGGAAATCCATCATATATGGGTAAAATCGGTTACGTAGATGGAAACGACAAATTAATGGAATATCCAAGTAGCATGATTGTTCCAGGAACAAATTATAGTAAATATGTTGATTATGATAGCAACAGTAAAACTCTAAAAACAATGACCAATACTACCTATAATGATTGTGTAACTACTTGTAATTCGAGTAATACCTATTTTGGATTTGTATTTGACAATACTACAAAAACCGGATATTTCAAAGGTAATGATATTTTAAATCCATCATTAAAAACACCAAAACCAAATACAGATTTATATGTCCGTGATATAAAGACGAAAAACGCGAATATGAGTTGTAACAGAAAAACCATGACCATTAATAGTAATGTGTGGAAAAATTATTCAAAAGGACCGTCTATGACACCTAATACCACGTGTAGTCTAACCGGTGCGAATTCCCCGCAAAATACAAAAATCGCCAATTTACAAAGTCAAATCGGTCAAGTCGGTGGTCAAATAATATCTATCTTAAACAACTTAAAGAACCAAACGGAAAAGGTTAAAAGTGAAATCGGTATAAAAAGCGAAAAAATAGATGCGGACTTGATAATGTATAATAATACTATAAATGAAATTCAAAATTATAAGAAGAATGAACAAAATATGAATAATATAGTGAAAGACACGAATCTTCTTGTATTGTATCAAAATTATAATTACATGTTTTGGAGTATTTTAGCAATATCAACAATGATTATATCTATGAAAATGATGGGAAAATAAAATGACCTGGGAAACAAAATGAACTGGGAAACAAAATGAAGTAGTAAATATTTATTATAATTATAATCCAATTATAATAATTATAATCTAATTATAATCTATATATTCATAATGGGAGCAGGTTTTTCTTTAGCTACACCAACAAATACAACAACTACAACGAATACTATAGATAGAAATAAACAAACATTAAGTGATATACAAACTTTACAAAACAATGAACAAGATTTATTTACTCAATTGGAAATGAATATCGCAAATAATACATTGTCCCCTGATTTAAAAACAAAATTAACAAGTCAAATAGGCAAGCTTACTGAAATGCGTGTTAATTTATATTCTTTTTTAAACAATAATTCACAAAATACTGTCAGTAATTTAGAATCTACCAATAACTTATACGGACAACAAGGTCAAACTGTCATTATTGTTGAAAATGAGCTGAATGAAACCAAACGAAGATTACGAGAAATGAATGATATTAGATCAAACAATTTACGAATGGTAGAAATTAATAAATATTACGGTGATAAATATCAAGATCAAACATATTTTATGATGTTGATTGTTCTCATTTGTATTATTCTTATTATTCTTAAATTTTTGAAAAATCGTAATATTCTTCCAGAAATAATTTATGTTATTTTATTAATTATTACATTAACTACTGGATTTATATTTATATTTTGGAAATTAGTTTATTTATATGCGCATGATAATTTTGATTATTCAAAATTTAAATGGGCTTTCAATACGGAAAACGCACCTACTATAGATACAAGTAATCCCGATGGTGAAAACCCATGGAAGTTTCCTGCTATTCCAGATCCAAACATTTGTACAAATGTAAGTAGTTATTGTGGCGATGGCACAACGTATGATTCAGAAAAAAATATGTGTGTGCCATTAAATACTGGAATGAGTGATTCTAGTGAAATACCAGGTTATTCATATCAACAAATAATGAGTCAATTTGGATATTAGAGAAACGAATATTTTAGGTATAACTGATGAAATATAATATTTGTATAATGTAATATAAATATTATAATGAGTAACTCGAATGACCCGCAGCAGGTCTCTACAAATGTTGGATTTGATGGTAGAAATATTACAATTAATGACACACCTATTACTGATGGAGATTATACAAATCTTATCACCAACAGTGCGGAATTATTAGGTAATGAAAATATTCAACTCTACATGATGATACGAACTATATGCGATATCATAAAAGATGCGACAAACGCAAGAGTTACAGTATCTAAACCTGATATTATTGATATATTAAAAAGAATATTTCCAGAAGACATTGTAAATTTTGCGTCAGAAAATACAAGATTGGAAGAAATTAAAGCAATTTCAAATAATATTTGTAAAGATTTTATTAGCGGTCGCGTTTTTATTAAAAGTGCTTATACGGATCATATTCCTTTGTCTGTAGATTATGTATTCAATGAAAGTGGTGCTGAACCAGATACGTTTAGTCGTGATAATGTTACAATAATGTCAAGTTTTGCGTCAGTTGCTGATCCTGCAACGCGTACAGTACCAACAAGCTCTTTTCCTGGGGAAAATAAAAGATTATATTTTTATGAAAACTTTATGTCAGGTTTAGTCGGATTTTTGCCTCAAACAACATGGGACGCAACGCAAACAAGTGTTTTCAATGATAATCATACTCAATATAGTTTTGGAATAAATGTTGGTCTTAATGGTGGGACTGTTAATGGTAATAATGTTACAAATGATACTATAGCTAAAAACAAATTTGGCGGAGGCTATTATTTTCAAGGAAATCCAACCAAAAATAAATTTATTAATAATAATTTAAGAAATATACCAGGAATTTTACCAGAAATTTTGAGATACATGATTATTAAAGAAATGGGAGATATGATGCAAGTATATGTGATGCTTGTTTGGTATGTTATTATCATGAAAAATAATAAAAATAATAAAAATAAATTTGTCATGTCTACTACTGATTTGGTTGTTATGAATACTTGTCAATTATTCCAAATGCCTTGTTTATATACAAATCAGGGTAAAGACAGCTCGATGTTGTCTGGACAAGAAAAAATAGATTTTGATAATGAGTTTGAAAAGAAGATGCTTGAAAAAGCAAATGGACCCATAAAATATAAAAATTGGAAAAAAAATAATAAATTTGCGAATACCTTGTATTATTTGCCTTTTGAAGAATCATCCGAAACACTCGAACTAAAAAAAAGAAGACGCCTGGATACAATTTATTATGTAATAAACACTCAAAATCAAAAACAACTTGACATATTTAAAAAGGCAAATATTGGTAATTTACGATATATTAAAATGGGTCGTTTGGGTCCTTTAATGACTTCTTTTTCAAATGATATTATTACGGAAATCATAACAAGAATAATTCAAAATATTGAAATTATTAATCATAATTTGTTTGTTAAATATAATGAATTAGTTAAAAACAATCAGTATAACGGCGATGAAACAGATATAGAATTGAAAAAACAGTTTTCTTTACATATCTTGATTACCCGACAAAAATATCCACCTACTGTTGGTAATACATATGTCTTTGTCATACAAAATCTCACACATTATACGGAGGAAGTTCCAATTAGTGATGGAACATCGAAACTCGTAGATATGATGTTGGATACTATTAAAGATAATAATATTAATAGATTCAATAATATAAATAGACTAGAAGAAGTTATAGAGGAACAAGATATAGAAACATATTTAAATACTATTTTCCCAAAGCCCAAAATTTCGGGTCCAGGTCCAAATGAAAATTGGTTGATATATAGCATTGCCAATTGGTTTAACGGTGTTCGTAACCAACTCAATACTATGTTTGGAGACGTTTTTCAACCATTTGATTTTTCTAATGATGATTTAAATGATAATTATTGGATGGGAGTTGGTGGTAAAAATCACAATTATCAAGATAATCCCCAAGACAGAACTAATAAATTAGGACAACCATATATGAATATCGGATTTGTTACAATGATGCCATCTATATACGAACAATTATGTAGTATATATGAAAAACATAATATAGTGTATGATGATGTTTTTGGTCAAACATTTATAAGAGTATTTATTTCAAATTTAACAAGATATTATCAAGATAATCAAAATATACCAACCTTAAAATCACCATATAATAATATTGATAATTCTGGTGAAGCTGGTGATGCTAGTGAACCTGGTACAAATGACAAACCTCATCCATATTCATGTAATTTAATTCCTAAAATCCCTAGTACTCCAGAAGATGGCATACATGGTTATAAACCATACGAAAAATGCGTCATACATACAGATGATATAGATTTTGATATAGAAAATATTGAAGAAAGTAATGCTGAAAGTGAAATTGATGTAAAATTTAAACAAGAATTAATAGTTGAATTGGATGTAAAAAAACTAATAAAAAGAAATAAAATTTACAATAGTGTTTTTACGGTGGATGACGATTTTGCTCTCGCGTTGTTTCAAAATTCTGGAATCACTTTTAACGAACTACCACAATTGACAACGCAAAATTTTGAATTACCGGAATTACCGGAAGGAGTAAATGTTGTACAACCACCGATTAGTAATGGAGCACAATTGACAACGCCACCGAATGGATCACCCGAACAAAATACAATTCTTATGGCAACACCCATAACAAGTCCAGAAGATTTACAAATTTTCTTGAGTCCAGAAAAAAGCGAAAATGAACAAAATAAAAAATATTTATTTTCCTATATTATCACACCATTAAAACAAAAACAAATCGAAGGAATCGAAGGATTAGAAGTTCTGGAAAATATTAGTCCTGAAAATATTTTAGAACAAGAAAATTCAATAAAGTTGATTGATATATTAAAAAAAATTAGTAATGATAATATAATATTAAATGATGATCCTAAATTAAAACAAACGATTAAGAGTTTTATAGAAAGGGGAATAATATTGCCTGATATTCCTGTATTAGAGGCGTTTGGAGGAACAAGCATTATTAATGGTAATAAAAAAACCAGACGACGAAACAAACGCAGTCATAAGAAACATGATAAAACAAATAAAAAGCATAAAAAAAATGACAAACATAAAAAATCTGGTAAAAACAAGACTCGTAAGGTTAAAAAGGCAAAGAGAAAAAACAAGACGGTGTAAAATTTATACGGTGTAATAAACTATTTTCACATTTTATGAAAAAATATAAAATAAAATGTAAAAAATAAATAAAAACATAGTATAGGAGAATGACAACAAATACACCACCAGATATAACTGATCAATTAAATAAAACACTCGCACAAATTAATACCTATATTCAAAATTCGGCAGAAGAACTCAGATGCGGACCAGATTGTCAAGCGTTGGAGGCAACACAAACACTTAAGGAAAAATATGAAGCAGCAAAAACAAATGTAGAAAGCGCTCCGGGTGAATTACAAATCGCAGAAAAAAACTATTACACGCACATTATGGGCATGACGGGTTATAACGACTATATTACCAATAAATTAACTGACCAGTCAAACATGGTTAAAAAAAATATTCAATCCGTCGTAAATCCTTTAATAAATGAAATGAAAGAATTAAATAATAGTTATAAAACGGGCTATTCCAGTTATACATATTTAAGCAAACTCGATAAAAAATACAATGATGAAATTGATGAATTAGAAAAAAATATGGAAAAAGCATCCATCACAACAGGTGACGTGACTACAAACGATCGTAAAACATATTATGAAAAGCAAAATTATGATGATTTGCTTGGATATTACCAATTCTCTCTTTGGGTGTTTTATGTATTACTATTTGTATTTACAGTTTTATTATTTGTAATGAATCGGGGGACGGGTATTATTAAAAAAATAATATTTATTGTTTTTTTCTTTTTTTTCCCCCTTTTCAGCACTACTGTTACTTTATGGTGTTTAAGTAAGTTTAACGAGTTTGTTTCAATGTTACCAACTAACATATACACTAAAATATAATTTTCGCCCAAAATAATCAAAAATAAAAAATATCTTTATATTGACAACATCACAACATAAAGATATAATTTAGACCCTTACACCCCAGTCATTTCATCCTCTTGGATCTCGGGTCTGATAATAGCAACACCTTGCCATCCGTCTTTTCCTTTCTTTGGAATACCAAATTTCTTGTTCATGTAATCAAACAATTCAATACCCTTAGGGATCTTCTTGGAGTTGTAAAATTCGCAATACCATTTCTTGAATGTCTCGCTGAGCTCCTCGCGTTTGACAACACCACCCTCCACTACCTCAATCATTTGCGATACAAAGGCAGCAATATGGTCCTCACGTTGTCTGTAGTTATTTGAGTACATCATCACCATTGGGCAATCATCCACCTTGCCTTGGGTCTCAAACGCGCGTTTTACGAGCATGCTCAAGAATGTCTCTGCCCACAATGGTAATTTGTCCTCCAATGTCTTGTCCTTTGGGAATACATATGGTGAATCCTCGGTTGGTGTAATATTCTCACTTGGATCCGCGAATTTTGCCATGTGTTTAATGACACGAATGCGTCTCCATGTTCCATCATCATTACTATTAATCACTGGTAATATATTGGTGCATACACACAAGTCAAATTGTGGAATAAAGGATTCACTTTCCTTGTATAATTGACGACCTACAATTGGATCACCACCAGTCAATTCCTTCATCACACCTTCATTCAATTGGATTTCCTTGGTAGGCTCTTGCATACAAGCATATCTAACACCCTTTAAATTCATTACCTCCGATGAGGTTCCACCAATCGCATTTCGGCGTTCAGTAATGAGTGGTAATGGAACCGTTCCATAATAATCACCTAATGCCAATGACATTAATTTCGTAATCTTGGATTTTCCATTACTGCCATTACCCAAATAGATGTTGAATGTTTGGTTAATATTTTCACCAAATAATGATCCAGATAAATGATCCCACATGTATCTGTTCAATTCCTTTTCTGGGTATATCTTTTCAAATAAATCAATAATTTGTAAGGAAGATTCACGGTGATATTCTGGGTCAAATTCATAATAATCAATATTTGTACATTTGGTGATGTAATCATTTGGCTGTCCATTTCGAAATACGCATTTTTTCAAATCAATGACACCATTTCGACAGCATAGTAAATACTTGTTTTTATCAACACGTTTATCAAATTCCTCATCATACAGGACTTCCATTGCTTCACGCATAATGTTGTTTTTTTCAGTACCCATTCTCAGTTTTGGAATAATCACATTAAGGACTTTTAATAAAGATTTCATCGCTTCATATTTTGGATCATCTGATGGAGTACTTTCCATATCTATCATATTTTTATCTCGTCTGGCAACATATAATTTATACATATCAGTAGATATAATGTTTCGAATGGTAGTACCTTTATCTTGAACCCAACAATGACCTCGAAATACATACCATATTTTATCTTTAATTGAGCTACATACATAACGGTCTCCACATAATTTCTTCAAAACAGTCGCAAAATCATAATCCGTTGGTTGAATAATGGTTTCCGTTACACAATGCTCTACCGAATTTTTCCTTATTTTCCAATATTCATCTGGAGCATCTTGCTTTGACCAATACATAATTGATGCGCCAGTCACACCATCTGGTCTTACTTTGAAATATCTATTCCAATCTTGAAAGAGTTTTGGAATTGTCGAATAATCAAAGTCGCTTGCTTTACTTCGCAGTTTTATCCAAGTATAAAACAACCGCGGATCCGTCTGTTTTAACGCAAAAGCAACCATACGGTTCAATTCATGTGATCCAGGTTGATAATATTTTTCTGGGAGGGTCATTGTATAATCATGGAGTTCTTTTACATTTTGTTCAGTGGACATTAATTTTGAATGAATACTTTGAATTACCCTATCCAGTATTTGTTCATTTTCAATGTCTTCTAATGGAGTATTCGAAAAATCCTGATCCTCATTATTAATCAACGGGATTATTCTAGTATTACTTTGAATACGTCTTATATTTACTGGTTTTTTTTTATTACGTTCGCGTTCCTCTATTTTTTCTTTCATTTTTGGATTTATTTCAAAACAAGGATGATCCGGATATTGAGCCGATAATTTAAATAAATCTTTTCCCAAATCTATTTCGATTAATGGTTTCTCTGTCACCTGGAATTCCGAATCATTTTCATCAAAATCAACCTCATAATAATGAGTTAGAGCATACGTTTCGTTTCCAGGCTTACATGATCCATACATTTGCCAATTGGCACTACCCTTGGCAACACCTGCGTCAATAATTGCCTCGCAATCATTAATCACTGGCAATGTATCCATAGTGATTGTCTCCGGTAGGATTTCCAGAGCTTTTTCACGTAACATCACTTGCATAACCTTACTCATTTGAACACCAATAATAATATGAATACCGTCCTTTGTTAATGACCCGTCTGTCAAACGATTTACATGCGGCTTTTCCATAACATATATTGGAAATTTCTTACCATTTTCAAAAACAAAGAATTCTTTCAATGGCTCCAAATAACACAAGTTAATAATCTCGGAAATATTATCGGCATCGTGTTGTCTTACTTCCACATCATAACTATATCTGAAATCTAAATCTACACAAATAGGTCCGCCTACTTCCAACTGTTTTTCGGTAAGATGATCGGGTTTTTTCCTTACAAAGACCTCCTCATAATACAATCGATAAAAGAGTGGATATTTTTCTTTTGGTATAAAATAAGACCCACCATATATACCCTTACCTGGCATTCGTGTATGCGTGATTATTGTTTTTTCGGTTGAATTATCATCTTTTCTTGTTTGTTGTGATTTATGCTTTGATAAGAATTCATTTAGATCTTGATATTCAGATGTTGTTCCCATTTAATTTAACTTATATACTACTTATATAATTATTTCTATTTCAATTTTTTAATTATATAATATTTAAATTTATTTAAAAAAAATAAAAAAATATAAAATATGTAATCTATTATGCTGTAAAAATTTTATTATAAAAATAAACCAACACATTTCTTAATTATTTGGTAGAATTCTTCAAAATAAAGTATTGTATATTATAAATAATGAACACAGACGATACAACCGTAAATGCTAACACAAAACTAACAACAATAAAACCCAAAAAATGTTGTATTTGCGGACCCGTGAAAAATTGTGGTCCCTATTTAGACAAAATATTTTCCAATATTGAAAAAATAGGCGAATTATTTGACGACTATATTATCATAATGTATTGTGATAAATCAAACGATAATACATTAGAAAAAATTATTGAGTATGGAAAAACAAATCGCAAACTTGTGTATCATGTAAATAAGCAAAAAGTGTCACCCTTTCGAACGCACCGAATCGCAAAAGCACGGAATTATTGTATTAATAAAATAAGGCGAGACCATAGTGATTTTGATTTTTTCATCATGATGGATTGTGATGAGGTTAATTGTAAAAATGTGTATCCCGAAATTTTAGGAAAATATTTAGACCGTGACGACTGGGATGCCTTGTCATTTCAAACATTTCCAAAGTACTATGATATTTGGGCGTTGTCAATCAAACCATATAATTTCAGCTATAATCATTTTGAAAATAACGTAGTATTTTACGATATAATTCAACACCATGTGACCAAACTATTGAATATGCTGAAACCAGGCGAATTGTTGCCGTGTATTTCGGCATTTAACGGATTTTCAATTTATCGCATGGGTAAATTTCGAAATTGTTACTACGATGGGCGAGTTAGGTTTAATCTTTTACCAAAAAATAAATTAGTAGAACATCAACGCGCGGCAAATTCATTGATGGTATTTAAAGATTACGGAAATGTGAATGGTTTTTTTGAAGACTGCGAACACCGTGCGTTTCATTTAATGGGAATTAATAAAAATAATGCGAAAATCCGCATTTCTCCTGAAATTCTTTTTAAGTGATTACACCTAATATATACGATTATAGTATTATTATTAAGAAAAGATTATTTATTGTTAAATAATAACCGTTTTAAATGTGAAAATGGGTAACTTTTATTTATTTTATTCGGTAATTTATTCGGTATTTTATTTTGTGTTTTATTTGTATTTTGTATTTTTTTTTTATTTTGTTTTTGTTTCGCATATTTATTTTCATGTTGATGTTTTATATAAAATTGTGTTCTTTTATGAGGATAATTACCGTTAATTTGTTTATTTGGTAATGTAAATGGTATTATATTTGTTTTTTGACAAACATAAGAAAAGCCTATTTGATCTTGGGTTGTATATTTTAAAGTTTGTAAATACCATAAATCTAAAAAGTTTTTGACATCTGTATCTTTATGAAGAAAAGCAACAAAACAAGTAATCCATACACCCATATGTGGAGTATGTGATTTCATATTTTTGAAAAATAAATCAGTATAACCATCATCTAAATAACATTTATATTGATAATCTATATCTTGATATGGTTGAGATTGGTTATTCCAATATGTGCTCGTATATCTTTCAAAATGAGATTCAACTACCTCTTTATGTAAAATTCCATTACGACGCTCATGATGCCAACCAATTATTTTTTCTTTATAAATATTATTCAATATATATTCACTTGTTTTATCATATATTATTTCAATCGTGCCGTCTAACCAAACAATTACATCATATTTGTCTAATATTGGTATATCTGTAAATGATTGTTTATAATATTTTGCGATATTAAAGTTGTGTTTATTATTACATAATGAATTTGTATAAGTGTCATCATCTATGTGACTTTTATTGAGTATATGATACGGTGTTGTATCGATTATCCATCCATTACTAACTATATTCTTATTGTCTGTAAAACAAATAAAATCAGTGTTAATGGTCTGATTTACAAATTTTTTACATGTTGTTTCATAGTTTCCATAAATTGCCGTAATAAAACATATTGATGTCATTATATATATTATATATATTATATATTATATATATTATATAAAGTATTGTAATTATTTTTTTATTGCTACACCAATTCCTAAAAATTTTTGATGAGTTTCTTTCCAAACATCATCATATTGGTCTATAAATTCATAGAAAGTATATATATCTCTTTCATTGTTTTTTAATTCATTCCAAAATTTAACTACACCAGGACACGCATCACTTATTATATCGTGAAAAACAAATATTTTACCACTATTTTTACTTATATGGTAATCATTTTTTACACCATTATAAGAATGATCGCCATCTATAAATATTAAATCAAAATAATTATTATTCATATAATTTTTGAATTTTTGAGAACGACTATTTATTTTTATAAATTGTGTTTCATTATTAGATGTAGTATAATTTATAACAGGTGAATCAATAATATCTATTGCAACACTTTTATTTATATTATTAAATATTTTTAAATATTCATTTGTTAATACGAAAGTTCCTCCCCATCGACATCCAATTTCAATATAAGATTGAATTTTTTGTTCGCTCAGTAAAAAAAGATATTTTGAAAATTGATTTGGATATTGCCATATTAATAATCCTCCGCCATTTTCTTTAACTATTTTTGGTTGTTCTTTTAATATTTCGGTATTGAATCCTAATTTTATGATCAAATTTTCTAAATAACTACTATTTTGTAAATCTTCTAATTTACTTTCCTTAATAAATTTAATTCTTTCTAAATCCATTATGTATAATAAATATATAATAAATGTATAAATATATAACAATTACTTTTTTAAATTACTAGTATAAAATGTGTCTTTTAAAAAACATTAGGTGTAAAAAATAATAAAACAATAAAAAATATAAATCATCGACAACGAATTCTCACATCTCTAAAAGAAATTTTTCCATCTGCTCTTACTCTTTTAAAAAAAAAATTTATTTTTTCCATTTTAATCTTATTTATTACCATTACTTTATAATGAATGGTTTCAGAATGTAACGGATACTTTTTACTATATTCAAACAATTTATTAAATATATATCCATATAATTTATAGGTTGTCATATTCGCTATACAAAACCTATCATTAAAATTAGTAGATAACCCAAAATTTGGAATACATATAGTATTATTATTCACCTTTTTTAAAAAATTTATATTGAAATCGTTCAAATATAATACATCTGGTCTCAAAAAAATAATATAATCAAAATTTTCATTACTGTTTTCTATTAATTGCGTACATCTTGCTTTAGAATACATCGCACAAATAAAATTATCCACAGTTTCATATTTTGTATTCCACGGATCTTTATGCGTTCTAAATGCTTTAAAATTAATATTTTTTTTGAAATCGTCTTGGTCATGTATTTCAATATAATCCGGGTTCAACAGATTATATTCTGTATTGTCTAATAAAATTCCATGTTCCTCTGACCGCGAATTATTATAAGGAGAATGAATGACCCATGTATGCATAAATATTTTGTATTGAATTCCATTTTCTTTAAATTTATTAATTATTTTATTGTTTATCGAATCTATGGTATATTTTAAACTCCGTGTCAATCCCCAAAAAGCTAAAGCAACCTTCATTATATTAAGATAATATAATTAAGATAATATAATTAAGATAATATAATTAAGATAATATAATTATTTTCATAGTTCCAAGACGTTCTTTAAAATAATTCTTTTTATTAGTTAAAAAATATTTATTTATACTTTTTTTTTCTAAATTACCTGAAGCATTATCCAGGTATATTATCGTTTCTTCTTTTGATAAAAAATGTTTGCTCCAATAAATAGGTAATAGTGTTCCCGGACAATTATCATTATATCCGTTTGGACCATTTATTAAAATAATATCAAATGGAGCATTTTCTAGTATTTTTTCAGGAATCTTAAAGTCTGAAATTTGTGTTTCTGTCAAATCTAAACTTGAATTCACTGATATATTTTGATAGTCATAATAAATAATATTATTAGGGTCTATATTTTTATTCAAATCTATATATGTTTCATTATTTTCAATAAATAAAGTATTCGTGTTGGTAGCATTGTACCATAATTCAGAATCATGACCTAAACCAAAAACTAACATTTTTTTATTTTCACAATTCACTAATATATCATTTATCACCGGTTTTGCTAATTGAATATTTGAATTTATATATTTATTATATTTAATAAAAAACATATTATTATAATATTCTTTTGAGTGTTTCACTCTATTATCATACTTCATCATATCACCATTTGTACAATGAAAAACAAACGGATTACTTGTCAATTCAAATAACCTTTGTTTTAATTTATGTTTTTTATTGAAATGTTGTAAAATACCATAATCAATAATAATACTATTGTCACATATGTTTAAAATATTTTCGCTATACATTATTCGTAATACAGCCTGGTCATTCCATTTATTTCTTCCAAAAATTGGTTTTTTTAATTTGGGGGACCTAAATAAATCTTCATCATCCATCCATCTCTTTAATATATTCTTACTCTCTTCAGTTGGTTTTACAATAAAAAATCCAGAATTAATTTCATATGTTAATTTTTTATTACCCACATCAGTATCTCCACTAAATATAAATAATTTATCTGGATATGTTTTTGTCACATTAGTAATAGGTGGGCTATCTACATGAAAATGGGCATCCGCATCAATCCATATTAAATAATCATATTTATCAAAATATTCTAAAATGAAAGGAATTCTTTCCCAATGCGGTTTTCTTTCAGGATATCTTCTTACATCACTTTTTATAATATCATATCCATATTTATGACAATATATGTTGTTAATTTTATAATTTATTTCTGCATACTCTTTAATATTATTATCATACCACATAAAAACAGCTATCTTACTATCGGTATTCATTATAATATATATATATAATAATAAATATTATTATACATTTTTTTTATTTTCTATAATTATATTTATAATAACAACATATATGTCATCAAATGAAATAACGCAAGTTTTTTGTATTGGACCGTTTAATAGCGGAACAAATTTACTTGAAAAAATATTATCAAATAGCAATTGTGTAAATACAAATAATCACAATATTAAAATTATAAATAATGATAAAGATAATTGGATACCAAATGTGAATTTTAAACATTGTTTTTTAAGAAATATTTTAGATAAATATGTTCATACCAAAAAAACTGGAATCATTATATTATATAAAAATGTGTACAATTGGTTATATAGTATGAAAAAAGAATCATATGAAGTAAAATTTATTAAAAACAAATTATTTGATACGTTGTTATTTGGTAACCGTAAATTCAATAATATTATTCAACTATACAATTTGTATTATACCATGTATATGGATATAATCGAAAAAAATTCAAATGTTGTTTTTGTAGATTACTACAAATTAATAAATAAAGATACTTGTTTTGAATATTTAAACCAAAAATTATCCCCTTTAGGAATAAAAGTGAATAACCGCGAAAAAATGATGAAAGAATTAAATAAACCTGCAAAAAAACATGGAAAGTGTATTCAAAATTCCAACATAGCATTACAAAATTATTTATTAAATCAAGAATTGGTGAAACAATTTGTAATTAAAAATACAAAATTAAATCATACGATTAATACCAAAGTGATTGAATATTTTGAAAATGATGAAAAGTAAAAATAATATTTTATAAAGATATATAATATAATATTATTCAAAATGAAATGTTGTATTTGTGGTACTGTTCGCGAATGTGGTAAATATTTAAAACGTGTATTTTCCAACATGGAACAGGTTGGTAAATTATTTGATGATTACGCTATTATATTATATTATGATCATTCAAAAGACAATACATTAAAATTAATAGAAGAATACGCAGCGATTAACCCAAAATTTAATTATCACGTAAATAATGATCCTCTATCAATATACAGAACTCATCGTATTGCTAAAGGAAGAAATTATTGTCTTCAACAAATTCGTGAAAAATACAGTGATTATGAATATTTTGTTGTTATGGATTGCGACGATAAAGGATCTCGTAAAATGAAGATAAAATTATTAGAAAAATATTTAAACAATAGAAATAGTGAATGGGACGCATTATCATTTAATTATCCAAATGGATATTATGATTCCTGGGCGTTGTCTATTGGTCCATTTGTTGCTAGCTGTCATCATTTTAAGAATTCAGGATTAGGTGTAAATTATTTAAAAAATATTATACAAAGAATAAATAAAACACAATTAATACCGTGTTATTCCGCTTTCAATGGATTTTCTATATATAAAACAACAAAATTTTTAAACTGTGAATATGATGGCAGATTTAATTTAAATTACATTCCAAAAAAACTATTATTACAAAATATAAGATTTGCCGGAAAAATAAAATCAGAAAAAAAAAAAGATCGAATAAGTGATTGCGAACACAGGTCCTTTCATTTTCAAGCAATTTATAAGAATCGTGCGAAAATAAGAATTTCTCCACTTTGTCTATTTGTATAATGGTAAATTTAATTCACTATAATGTTTTTTATTATTGATTGTATACATTTTTTTATAATCATTACCTAAAATATTTAATTGAAAAAAATGATTATAATTTATATTTCTATGTAATTTTATATTATTATTATTTTTAATATAATTATTTATACATTTTGTAAATGCGTCTGGACCAGTGACATGTAATATTTTTTGTTTTGTATTTAAAACTTTTATTCCAGGTATTGACGGTTGAAATTTTGTATGAATATAATTGGTTAATGTATTGATTATTTCCAATAAATAAGGATGATTTGGAGCGAAAATAAGCATCCATTGTTCATAAGTTGGCGATATTTTTCGCCATGGTTCTAGGTTTGTTCTTGGTATGTCAAGCAAGCAAATATCATCTTTTTTAATAATATTAATTAATGGAGTATTTATTTTTGATTTTATATCTAAATATACCCCTCCGAATTTATATAATACACAATACCTGAAAAAATCCGCTTTCATTGCGCCGTAACAATCATTTATATTTTCATATGCTTTATATATATGTTCATCATAATTATTTTTTATAAATGTTTTACGATCAGTCGCATCATAAAATACAAATTTAAAATTTGGACACATCCTTTTATTATGAGAAATTATTTGTACAATTTCTAATGGTAAAACTGTATTTTCAAATGTCTGATGTACAATATTTGGTATTTTGTAATCTTTCATTATTGTATTATTTACTGGAATAGATTGATTCATTTGTAAGAGTAATATAATATACAACAGAATATAAATACTTACAATTTAACTAAATATAAATATATTGATAAAACATATAAAACCATTTTTACATTATATAATAATATTCTTGTAATCATGTCATCTAGTCAATCAAAAAATATTGTTATCTCAAAAGACACTATACAGCGGTTGTTAAAAGACGTCCGCGATATTATCAAAAATCCATTAAACGACAATGGCATTTATTACGTACATGACGACGAAGATATGTTAAAAGGTTACGCATTAATTATTGGTCCAAGTGAGACCCCTTATTTCGCGGGGAATTATTTCTTCGAATTCAAGTATCCCATGGATTATCCCCATAGTCCGCCTCAAGTGACTTATTGTACAAATGGGGAAAATATTCGTTTTAACCCGAATTTATATACCGGTGGAAAAGTATGTATTTCTTTATTAAATACATGGCGTGGAGAACAATGGACCTCTTGTCAAACCATTTCAACTGTCTTGTTGAATTTATGTACATTATTAAACAATGATCCCATATTAAATGAACCCGGTGTTACCAATACACATCAAGATTATTCAAAATACAATAAAATCATTCAATACAAGAACGTTGATATTGCGATTTTAAAAATATTGAATAAAAATCCGGGGGTCTATATGGACAAATTCGAATGTTTTTATTCAAATGTTCGGGAAAATTTTTTGAAAAATCGCGACGAAATACAGTCATTCCTTGAAGAAAAACAAAAAGAATATCCCAAGATTGAAAAAATAACAACAAGTTTATACAATATGTGTGTAGTGATTGATTATGAAAAATTATACAAGGATTTTCGATCTTGTGTGGAAAAGTGCGTTAGTTTAGAAGAAAAGGCTGGTAGTGGGATAAAATGTGAGAGCGATGAAAAATCTGAAAAATAATAGTAATATTGTGTATTTATTTTAGTATCATAGTATATATGTCATCAGTGACAAAAACTGGAAACAAAACGTTTCCGATATTTTTAAGTAATATATTCAAATTCGTATTGCTTGTATCACTTTTAATCAGTTTTTACGTTTTTATTGATATTGTGGTTTTCAAAAAAGACACTTATAAACCATTGTTTTCTACCTGGCAATTTCCTATGTTGTTGGCCCTATATTTAGATGTGATTTATAGTTTATAAATTAACTCAAAAACAAAACGCGTAAAATAAATAAAAATTGATTTATTTATTTTGATTTAAATTGGTTTCAAATAAAATAATATAAAGATATTTTATAACAATATAAAGGATGCATTTCTGTAGCACATGTCAAAATATGTATTATATTCGTATTGATGGTGAAAATACGAATCATTTAATCTATTATTGTCGTAATTGTGGAAATGAAGACAATTTAATTACAAATGACAGTGTAAGTATTTTAAAAACACATATTAAAAAAAACGAACAAGAATTCGCGCATTTCATTAATAAATACACCAAATTAGATCCGACATTACCGCGCGTAAATAAAATATTATGTCCAAATGAAAACTGTGATACCAATAAAAAAGACAAGGAACGCGAAATTATTTATATTCGTTATGATGACGTGAATATGCGATATGTTTATTTGTGTTCAACATGTGACACTGTTTGGAAAACCGAGGATATGAAATAAAACGACGATTTTAATATTTTCAATAAATTATCATTTAGACATAAATGTTTTATTTTACTAGTTGATACTTTATAAAATAAATTATGGATGTTTTATTGGATAAATTTTTTTGTGATTTCATACCCTTTCAAAAAAAGAAGGTGAGGTTCTCCAACATTGTTGATTGTATTTTAATTCCTTGTTGTAATGATTTATATGTGATTCGAGATGATTTATGGTGGTCTGGCAATGAATGTGATTTATTTTATTATTCCAGCGTAAGAGAGATTAAACGTTTTATTATAAATCATGACCCTAAAATGAGCTTTAAAGAAGGAAAAGACTTGTTGTATCAATCTGGAATATACGATTTTGATGATTCTTGTTACAACTAAAAACAAATTCAATACAAAAATAAAATAAAATTGATTTTTATTTTATTTAAAGAATATATACTAAATATAAATAAGATGAGTGATAACGAAAACGACAACGAAAATTATTCAAGTGAAGAGGAAGAATCCGAAAATGAATTATCTGAAAAAGAAGAGGAAGAAGATGAGCCCACTACTATTAAAAAAATAATGACTGCGGTCGAAGATTCTGACGACGATGATGATGACGAAGATGTTATTGTTGAAGATACAGAAGAAGAAGTTGATGATGAAGATGATGATGACGACGGCGAAGAAATGGCGGTAGCAGCAACGTCCTCTAAAACTTTAGAACAAAGTGGTATGGATGATGATGATAATGAGGAAAGTGAAGAAAGTGACGAAGATCTAGAAGACGAAGAATATCTACAAAAATTCAACTCCGAATTGAATAAAAATTATATTATGGAATATCACCCGGAATGCGCCATTAATAATTATGATGAAATCATTGCCTTGACAAATGTAATCAGAGACGCGGATAATAATATTATTGATGATTTACACAAGACATTACCTTATTTGACAAAATATGAACGCGCTCGTATATTGGGGCAACGCGCCAAGCAGATTAATTCAGGTGCCAAAGTATTTGTAAAAGTGCCAGAAAATGTGATTGACGGGTATGTCATTGCGCAAATCGAATTGGAACAAAAAAGAATTCCGTTTATTATTCGGCGTCCTATACCAGGTGGTGGTTGCGAATACTGGAATTTAAAAGATTTGGAAATGATTGGGTTTTAAGGAGTTTATGGAAATAAATTAGTACCCTCTTTTTTATTTTCATCCTTTGTTTCAATCGTTTTTTTTGCAACAGGTTTATGTGGAGGTGTTTGTGGATCAGGAAGTCGAACAATATTAAAACGTAGTGGGGGTGTTGATGGACGTGTTGATGGAGGTGTATTGACCCCACCCCTCATTCTCTTTTTGTATTTATTACTGCGATTTCTACGAGTTTTCTTAACGCGTGTTTTCATTGTTTTATTATATTTTTCTGAAATTGATCTTCTCATTCCTGCCATTTTTTTACTTCTTCCTTGAATCTTTTGATTAAATATTACAATAGACGGTTCTCTGTTTTTTCCATGATTTTTTTGATAATAATAAATCATAGTTTTGGGTTTTGGTAGAACTTTTTCTAATTTAGTAAATGGAACATCTCTCATTGGATCCAGTTCAAATTCTATTTTATAGTCTTTCCTAAATTTGCGACTTTTAGGCATTATACTATATACAAAGAAAAAATACAATATATACATTTTCAGCAACTATTTGATTTAATTTTCTACGATGACCGAATATTTATCATAAAATTTAACATCATCTTCAATATCAAAACTGGTTCCTAATTGTTCTAATATATCTGAATATTCAGGAGTAATATGTGTTGATCTTTTTAATTCACGAGGTACCAGTTTGGGCATATTGTCTATATTTTTTTTTTCAGAAAATAATTCAACATTTACAAAATGAACTTTTTCATATAAACCCTCGGGATTAATAATATCAAGTGATGTCACTTTACGAATACCTTTGTAAAGATAAATATTTTCGTCGTTGTATTTTTTTTCAATAATATATTCTTCGTTATCTTTCAAGCAGGCTGGGTGAATTTCCATTGTGTGAATTTCCATTGTGTGAATTTCCATTGTTGTTTGAGTGTCGTATTTTTATTTGTATTATAACTGAAATCAAATAAAAATATTTCAATTTTTATTTTATCTAATCTTCAAAATTCGTATAATTATTTGAATAATTATATCCATATCATTTATCAAAATAATATGACAAATATATGTGTAGTGTTTTTATGCGATAAAGCATATTTTCATAAATTTATTTATACATGTAATCAATTACTCACAAATGGAAATTACAAGGGAAATATATGTTTAGTCATTGGTGATGATTTGAATAATGATGACTTATTACAAGATGAAATTATTATAAAAAATAATATTCTTGTCAAATACTTTCCAAATATTCAGTTTCCACAGGATTTTTTAGATGTAAATAATAATATAAATTCCGACAATAGAAATATAACAAAAAAGTTTCAATGGCATAAATTACATTTGTTCAATACATTTTTCAAACAATGGGATTATATATTTTATTTAGATTGTGGAATCACTATTTTTACAGATATTGATCCAATGATTCAAGAATGTAAGCCAAATACTTTATTAGCTCATTCGGATTCTTATCCTACATATCAATGGAAATTACATGATCAGTTTGATAAAAATAATAGTATTTATTATACAAAATTAAATAATACGTATAAATTAAATATAGATTATTTTCAAACAACCATCATGTTATATCATACAAATATTATACATGAAAATACGTATAATGAGTTGTATAATTTGATGTTGGAATATCCAATTAGTAAAACAAATGAACAAGGTATCATCGCATTGTATTTTACAAATAAAAGACCTTTATTTCAACAAATAAAAACAAATAATTACGAAACTTTCTTTTACGATTATTTGCCAAGAAATGAAAAATACAAATATATTATGTTGAAATGTGTATAATTTACTCATCATCACTTGATGATTCATTGTCCCATTCAGGTGATCTGAATTTTTTACCCCCGTCATAAGGAACCGCCAATTTATGTTCAAGCATCCATTTGTTGACACTTACATTATCAATATAAACGTCTGCCAATATTCGCCCATATTTTTCTGTAGAAATATTTTTTAATTCAACGATTTGTCCCAAAATAACATTGGAAAGACACATTTTTGAGTTCATTGCTAATTCTTTTTCTACTGGTGATTTTGATTTGATTTCCGGGGAATCAATACCGCGTAGTCTTACCGAAAAACGATAGATTTCTGATGATTTATATGGGAGTTTCGAAGCAATCGTAATGGTATCACCGTCATATACTTTAATTACTTTTCCCCTTGTTACAGGTGGAACAAAAGGTGCTGTATTATCCCAATCAGCGTCCTGTAAATTATTGACGGAAATTCTTCTCTCTTTGTTATTTTTTTTATTTTTGGGAAAGAGACAAAAACATAAATATCTTTTTATTGAAAATCTCATTATATATTATCATTATTATAATTTACAATATTTTTATTCAAAATCAATTTTATTTTTTGAGTTGATGAGAGAAAATAGTGAGTCCTGGAAAATTTCAGTAAATTTCTAGGAATTATATAATAAAAATTGATTTAAAAATGATTATTTATAATATATAATATATAATATATAATTTATAACTAGTGAAATGACACAACAAAATATCCCAAAAATATACAATATACGAACTCATAACCACATGAACCAACGTTTCATTACTTGTTATTTCAAAATTGCTTATACAACACACACAAAAACATATAAAATATCCGCGTCACACACAATAAAACAATTTATTCAGAAAATGAAACAATATATTCGGAATGATTTATACCTTGAATTACTTGATGTTCCCAATTTTGAATTTGTATGTGCTGATCATTATTCTATTCATGGCGTAGCGTCTGAACAAGGACCCGCTCTAGTCCCGACACCGAATCATACTTTAGATTCACTCATTGGTAGAGACCAACATAATACCAGTGATGATAATTATTTAGCCTTTTATATTCGCCCTTGTGAGGAAGAAAATAGTATTATCAATAACACTTAAAAATAAATCTATAGGTTATATTTGTGAAAACGCTTACCGGAAATATATTTTTTGCTTATACAGGCAAAATATATATTACATAGTAGTTTCAGTTTTGTTCATTGTATTCGTGACTTCTTTATTCGCATAAAATAAAATAAATGCCAAGAAAATACCAAAGAAGTTCTTTGCGAACAAGTCCAAAATATTATACATTATATTTTTTATGTTATAAGGTAAGACAGATGCTACCCCATATAATGACCAAATACCGCAAAAATACCAAAATGTTTTGATACCGTCTTTAGAAAACACCGCATAATTGTTATAAATAATAGAAAACATCAGTATAAACGGTATGAATCCCAAAAATGCTGCCAAATATTTGGACATTTTCTTTATTTCACCTAAATAACCAAACACCAACATAAGCGCGTTCAGTACGATCACTGGTATCAAAACGCCGAGATTTTCTTGTACTAATTCGTATATATTTTTATCGATTTCCTTGTTTTCTTCCCTGTATTTCAAATACAATAAATAGAATGAATAGGTAAATAACATGGTAGGAGTCGTAATAAACCAGTCATAATACCTGAAATGCGTGATATCTGCAATTGTTGAAAAATTGGTCACCATCCAAACATAAAATGCGCCTTCGATGATTTGGACAAAAAATTCTAACCAAAGAAGATTTTTTAATAATAAAAAGGATGCGGGTATTGATAATCCCAACACATAATAATCAAAAACACCTGTTATTATTTGAATGACCAAAGACAAAATACCGGTACGGTAAATTAAATTCTTCATGTATTATATTTTACAAATATTATATTTTTATTCAAAAAACTCGAAGAATCTATATTTATAAAATTTCTAATTTTCAAACAAAAGTAAACAGAAAAAGTAAAAATGGACATTTTTGGTATGTCCATTTTTGAAATATAGAGAGATTCTCATGAAAAACGGGTGTTTTTGGACGTTTTAGAGCATAAAGCTCTCCTGGTTTTTTCATGAAAAAAAATGTGAGAGCATAATTTTGTGAGCATAAAAATAGATATTCATTGTGAAAAGGTTTAGGGAGTTTTTTATTATTTATAAGACTAATAAGATTTTTTTAAAACAATATAAGATTATTTTAATATAAATATAATATATAAAGAATAATATGCCAAAAATTGAAATAGATTATTCAAATACAATTATTTATAAAATTACATGTAAAGATACGAATGTAAAAGATATATATGTAGGTCATACCACTAATTTTATTCAACGAAAACATGCCCACAAACAATGCTGTTTAAATGAAAAATCATCAAATTACAATTATAAATTATATCAAGTCATTAGAACTAACGGTGGTTGGGAAAACTGGAATATGGAAATAGTAAATTTTTTTAATTGTAAAGACCATTATGAAGCCAGAAAAAAAGAACAAGAATACTTTGAATTATTACATGCTACATTAAATAGTATTGAGCCAATGCCTAAACCAAAACCAAAACCAGAAATAAATACAATAAATGAAAACATATCGAAACAAATATATTATTGTGATGTATGTAAGATAAAATTTCAAAATTCAAAATTAATGGAAATACATAATCAAAGTAAAAAACATATTAAAAAACAACAATATAAAAAAAACTCCAAAAAACACCATTGTGTTTTTTGTGACTTTTACACTAATAAAATTAACGACTTTAATCGACATTTATTGACACCTAAGCATATCAATAATTCAAATAATACTAATAATACTAACAAAATGGCGGAAACGACTAACGATTTTACGCCTTTTACGCCAAATAAATTATACAAGTGCGAATGTGGTAAGGAATATTTACATATGTCAAGCCTGTGTAAGCATAAGAAGTCGTGTGACACAACAAAACAACCAGAAAACATAATCATGAATGTAGAAGACGAAAAATCAAATATGGATTTCGACGCGGAAATGATCATAGAACTATTAAAACAAAACCAGGAATTTAAAGAGCTTATTTTGGAGCAAAACAAACAAATGATGGAACAGAATAAGCAAATACTCGAATTGAGTAAAGACCGCAATGTGACAAACAATATTACACAAAACAATAACAACAAATTCAACTTGAATGTATTCTTGAATGAGACATGTAAAGATGCGCTCAACCTAAGTGATTTCTTGGAATCGCTCATTCTAACCCTAACCGACTTTGAAAATTTTGGACCTCTTGGGTATTGTGGCGGCATTAGTAACATCCTGGTGAATGGATTAAACAAATTAGATATAAGCAAACGACCCATTCACTGTAGCGATCTAAAAAGGGAGGTTATTCACGTCAAGAACAATGATACTTGGCATAAAGATGATGATAAACAGCAAATGATAAAAGCGATTAAAGCGATTGAGCACAAGAATGTCAAGCAAATGTCTCTTTGGGCGAAAGCCAACCCGGAATACAAAGATCCGAATCATAAAAAGAGCGATCTTTATACCAAACTGATAGATCAGAGCTTGGGCGATACAGATAAAGAAAAGGCACAAAAGAATTATAACAAAATAATAAAACAAGTCGCAAAGGAAATCTTGGTAGATAAGGAGAAATGATTATATGTTTATACGTTTGAATAATTCAAATAAATTTTACAATTATGGTATATAATTGTAAAAAAGAATGGAAAAAAAGATTGACAAAATTTTATTATTTGGATCTACTGGTATGTTGGGACGCTATATTTATTCGTATTTTACACAATATACTGATATTTCCGTTACAAAAATATCCTTTAGAATTACGAAACAAAATATGGAAAATCTAGGAAATATTTTAATTGAAAATGAAATAAACGAAAATACCTGTATTATCAATTGTATTGGGTTAATACCACAACGAAAAGACATATTACAAAGCGACTCTGAATATTTTTTAATAAACGGGGTGTTTCCTCATGTGTTATGGAATATTTGTAAAAAATATAACGCAAAAATGATACAACCCACAACAGACTGTGTATATTCTGGTAAAAAAGGACAATATGTCGAAACAGATATTCACGATGAAATCAATTCATACGGTATGAGTAAATCCCTAGGAGAACCATCTGGTTGTACAATTATACGCACGTCTATCATTGGTAATGAACTATCTAATAAAAAATCTTTTTTAGAGTGGGTTATTTCAAATGATAATAGTAAAATAAACTGTTGGGATAATCATTTATGGAATGGAATAACTTGTTTGGAATATTGTGAAATCATAAACGAAATAATAAGCAAGAATTTATTTTGGGCCGGTGTAAAACACATTTTTTCACCTACACCGAAAAGTAAATATGAATTAGCATGTATCATAGCAGACGCTTATCATTTGAACATACAAGTAAATAAGACAGAAACGAGTGAAAATGTAGATAAAACATTGTCAACCATATATGAAAATATTTTTGATATAAAAGAATTAAATATACAAATAAATAATTTAAATAAATTCAATTTAATATAATATATATTGTTGTAATGGAAACATTGTACAGAAATAAACATCTTATTTTTAATATTAAAAAAAAAGTAGAGGATAAAAATGATTCTTTATTTTCACACCATGTCATTGATAATAATTGTGTGATGGATGTTAATACAATAACAATTGTCATGACATCGTCAAATAGGAGTAAACAAGTATATTTTACATTAAAAACAATATCAAATAGTGTTTTTAAAAATGTTCAATTAATTCTTGTAGATGATTCAACATATGATACCGTTGATATAGATATATTAAAAAAGAATAATTATAGTTTTTATATAGATTTTATAAAAATAAAACGTGAAAATAAAATTTGGCACAATCCTTTAGTAAATTATAATATTGGGTTTCAATTTATAAAAGGTTCACGTGTCATTATACAAAATGCAGAAGTATGTCATATTGGGGATGTATTAAATTTTATTAATAATCGTTTAAATATGAATGATGAATATTATGTATTTGACGTAAAAGCAAGTAGAGATTATTCAACAAATGAAAAAATATATAATTATGATACAAATAATATTAATATTTATAATGAAAATTTTTATGAAAAACGTTTGGTGGAACATGGTTGGTATCAATCAATGGAAAATAATAGAAATCTTCATTTTTTAGTTTCATTAACGAGAGATACTTTTAATAAAATAAAAGGTTTTAGTTATGATTATACAATGGGGTCATCTTTTGACGACGACGATTTTTTGTTAAAAATAATTTCAAATAATATTCGTATCATCAATATTTTTCATAATTATCATTATATTGGCGGACTACATTTATATCACGGCAGATCTATTCAAGTATGGGATAAAAATGTCGAATTTAATGAAAACTTATATCATAATAAAAAAAATATATTTCAAAAAACAAATAAATACATTGATGTTACTGAAAATATAGAAAATTTTTATTCAGAATTTTTAAAATTATCATTGAGTGAAAATAGAAAAACAATTGTTACAATCACAGGTATTCGCCCAGATTTTATTCGTATGTGTGCGGTTTTTAAAGAGTTAGATAAATATTTTAATCATATTTTAATACATACTGGACAGCACTATGATAGTTTGTTGAGTGATGTATTTTTTAAACAATTGGGTATAAGAGACCCAAATTATATATTGAATACAGGTAAATCATCGTCGAATCATTATGAACAACTTGCTTATTTATCGGTAGAAATTCCCAAACTTTTCCAAGAAAAAAATATAAATCCAGATTTAATTTTATTTTTGGGAGATTCCAATTCCGCAGGAGTTTCGTTTCCGTTAAAAAAAGCGGGTTATAAAATCGGTCATATTGAAGCAGGAATGCGTTCTTATGATAAACGAATGCTGGAAGAAATTAATCGTACAGTTTGTGATCATTGTAGCGATATATTATTTGTATATCACGATGATTATAAAGAACAACTTAAAAAGGAAAATATTGACAAAAATGTCTTTGTGGTTGGGAATACGGTAGTTGAACCGTTCAAAATGTTTTGTAATGATATTATCCATACCCCAAAAAGAAAGGACATGATTTTATTGGATATACATCGTCCAGAAAATTTCAAATATACAAACCGGTTAATAAATATATTTAAATTTGCGAATGATTGTATTGAAAAATACAATATTCCTGTAAAGATGCTTTATTTTAAAAGATTACAAGACGAAATAGATAAGCATTCATTAGATTTGGGTAGAATTGAACAAGTCCCCCTGTTTCCATACAAAGAATATTTAGAAACGGTATATCATTGCCGTTTTATTATTAGCGATAGTGGTACTGGTCAAGAAGAACCAGCATTACTCGGCACTCCGGTAATTGTTCCACGCGATTATACAGAACGACCTCAAAGTTATAAAAATGATTGTAGTATTAAATTGTGTGTAGAAAAAGAAGAATTGATTCGTAAAGATGATATATTTAAATGGATTGAATTATTGGAAAATAACATAATTCAAATGAATACATCATGGTTAGGAACAGGTGAAACGAGTAAATTAATTGTGAATGAAATAATTCGTTTTACGAATGTAAAAGAACCTCTTATTCCCAAAATATTTTTTACTTATTGGGAAGGAGAACAATTATCATATTTACATTATTTGACAATATATTCATTTGTAAAATTAAATCCAAATATGGAAGTGATTATTTATACTTCAAAAATACAAAGCAATAAATTAAAAGAATGGGATGGCGCTCAGCATGATATAAATATAAATATAGATAAATGTGTTACAATGAATAAAATATTAGAAATCAGTAATAAGATTAAATTAGAAATGATTGATTTTGAAAAAGAATATAATATAGATAATAATATTTCGTGTGTTTATAAGGCAGATTTCACAAGAATCGCAAAATTATATGAACATGGGGGTATGTGGTTTGATTTTGACATATTATTTATCAAACCAGTACCTAATTATATTTTTGAAAAGGAATTTACACATAACTTAATCTATTTTAGATATGGTAATATTTATGGTAATACAATACCGACTGGATTAATATTTTCATCTCCAAAAAACGAAATTATCACTTTATTGTATAATAATGCTTGTAATAAAATAAAGAACTTAGATAATAATTATCAACAAATTGGACCCACTTTATGGAATGATATTTTTAATGAGAATCAAAATAAAATAACGAATTGTTTGTGTGGTTCTGAAAAAATGGTTTATCCTTATTTGTGGGACAATATATATAATATTTTTTATTCATCAAATGATAATACTACACACGAAACATTTGGAATCCATTGGTATAATGGAGATAATTTAACAAAACAATATATAAATGAATTTGATATAAATAATATAAACCCAAATAAAAATATATTTGAAAAATATTTATTTAAAATAATGAATTTATAAGTTATAATGTCGATTATAAATTATAAATTGACAGATTGTTTTCTAGAAAACTCGCCATTTCCACATATTATGCAAGACAATTTTTTAACAAATGATTTTGCTTTAGAGTTACAAAACGAAATATTAAATATTCCACAACACGAATGGGATAGATATAATAATCCATTTGAACAAAAATATACTCTTCGTGATAAATATAATTTCCCCCCAGAATTAACAAAATTATTTGATAAATTAACAAGTGACGAATTTGTAACAGAATTATCAAATAAGGTTGGATATCCGCTAAAATTAGATACAACACGTAATTTTTGGGGTGTTCATACATATGGACCTGGTGATAAATTGGACATTCATGTCGACGCAGGATTACACCCATCGTTAGGTTTAAAAAAACAAATAACACTCGGAATTTATTTAAGTTATGAATGGAAAGAAGAATATGGATGCCATTTGGAATTATGGAAAGGTGAAAACGCTAGTAGCAATAAAGCAAAATTAATAGAAAAACAACTCAGCATCGCACCATTATTTAATAGATTAGTCATATTTACTTGTAATGATTATTCGTGGCATGGTAATCCGGAACCCGCCACGTGCCCTTCAAATAGTAAACGTGTATTTATTACATTATCTTATTTGAGTGAAAATTTTGAAGATAAAAATAAACGAGTCAAAGCTTTTTTTGTTTCAAGACCAAATGACCCCTATGATGAAGAAAAAGACAAGTTACGATTATTACGAGCCGATCCCGAAAAATACAAAAGTATTTATAATATATTTTCTTGATTATAATTAATTTATGTAATAAGATTGAACATTTTTATTATTTTCTAACGCAATGTGAATAAGTTGTTCTTTATTAAAATGTAAAATAGATTTAATATATAACAAATAAAAATATAATTGGCTAATATGGCGATTTATGTATATAATTTGAGTAATTTATTTTTGACATTCAAATGTATGTCTTGACATTTTATTTTATCATTATCATTTGTTACCATATAATTATTAAATGTCATTGTATTAAAATAGTAAAAAAATATGATTCTGTTTATAATGTAACTATTTGTATAATTAAACAATATATGTTCTGGGTCAATTACATGTGGTATAATATTAAAAAAATTCGTTCCATTTGTAATTACCACATTATTTAAAAATTTTTCCATTCCATTTCTATTTATAATATAACAAGAGCCAGAATAATTATTATTTCTACGAATTAATCTTAAGCCATTTTTTAAATAATCATTATAATTATCATCTATAGATTGTGTGTAAAATAATTGTATTGTTTCCCAGTCATTATTTAATTTACAAATATCGTCTAATGTAAAATTACAAGTATATATTAAATCTAAATGTAGATCATCCTCAAATACACATACTTTATCTAATCCACTATGATATGCTTGATATATTGCTTTTGAATGTGAGCAAATTACTGAAATTAACGCAGTTGTAAAATTATGATTAGAATTATATTTTATATCATAATTTTTATTAAAAATTTCTGGATTTCTTCCATCAACTGCTTGAATAAAATGAATAGACGAAGAATAATCTTTAAATTCATTTAATATATGCGTTCTTCTATCAGTAGAGTCTATTAAATTAATAATGTATATAGGTATATTACCAAAAAATAAATTTAAAGAATTCATTATATATTATGTATAATATATGAAATCTTTAAGTTTTAATTACAATCATAATGATTATATATTTGAATATAATGAAAATGACAAATCAGAATCTTGGTGTATTGATGAAATAGTTATAAATAATGAATTATGTATTACACAATTTTGTGGATAATATAAATAAATGTTTTATAGATATTGGCGCAAATTGTGGGGTTGCTACTATTATTTTAGCTAAACAAAAACCACTTTCCATAATTTATTCATTTCATCCAGATAAAGAATTATTTAAAATATTATTAAATAATATTAAATAATATTGAAAAAAATAATTTAACTAATGTTAAAACATTTAATCTTGTTGTCACTAAAAATGGTATTGATAAATTAACACTATGTCTTCACCCTGGTTATTCTGGAGGAAATACTACATATTCCAATATAAACGAATTAAAAACTTTTTTAATAATGATAATATTAATTCATATGTTGTCGATTGCATATCAATCGATAATTTGATTATATCAAATAATATAGAAGAAAATGAATTATTAAAAATCGATTATGAATGAGCGGAATACGATATATTATACAATTCAAAATGTCTAAAAAATAAAATTATAAAAAATATGGTAGGTGAATTTCATAATTTAAAATACAATACAATAGTCAAACACACTGGAGAGGAGTTGTTAGATTACTGTAATCCTTTTATACAAAATATTTTAAAAATATCAATCCTAAATGTAGATTAATTCGTATATTTCAATATATACAGTTTTGAAATTTTATTAGTATTGAATTACAAATATTATTTATTTACATATTATAAAATTGTAAATAAATACTTTATTCATGTTAAATTAAATACAAACTATTCATAAATTCACGTAATTCTTCTTTATTCAAAGGATTCAGTTTACTATTATAATTATATATATCTTCAGTAACCAGTAAATTTTTATAAACCGGTTTAATATGCATATATCCAGAGGTGGATTTTACAAGACGAGTTGCTTGGGTTTCGCTAATCAACGATTCCAACATTTTTTCACCTGGACGCAAACCAGTAATTTTAATAGGTTTTCTGTATTTTTCTGAAAAAATTTCCATTAAATCAATCATTTTTAAAGAAATTAATTTTGGTATAATAGTATCACCCGATTCACCATGTATAATTGCGTATTCTATTAAAGCAACACTTTGTTCTAATGTCATTACAAATCGTGTCATATCTGGGTGTGTTAGTGAAAATTCATTCACCTCTGGATCCCTACCCTTTTCATGTAAAATTGGTATAATACTTCCCCGTGAATTTAATACATTACCATAACGAATATTTACAAATTTACGATTTTTGATATATAATGATTTTTCCACAATCGCGCTTTCAGCAAGTGCTTTTGCCATTCCATACACATTTGTAGGTTCGCATGCTTTATCTGTACTAACCATGACAACACATTCTAAATTACATAACCTATCATTATTTTTTTCAATAGAATTCAAAACATTTATGGGTCCAATACAATTCGTTTGTAAGCATTCATGAATCGCAAATTCACACCGATCTATATGTTTCAACGCAGCCATAATAACAATCACATGAGGTTGTTCCCTCAAAATAGAATTTTCGACACTATTATAATCACGTATATCTCCTATTATGAATTTTAAATTAGGTGTTTTATAATGTAATCCCATTTCCCAATGCTTACATTCGTCTCTTGAATAATTTATAATTTCATTGTCTTTTATATAAGTATCAATAAACTTTCTACCGAGAGACCCCGAACCGCCAAAAAGCAATATTTTTTTGTTGGATAACATTAAAGATATACATTTTATATTTTTAAACCTTTTTATATTTAAAATGCATATTTTTATATATAGTTAAAAAGTATATAACTATATATATGTTTAAATAATTTAAATTAAATGACTTGAATTATTATATTTCCATGTTTAAATATGCTATTATATTTGGAACACGCCCTGAATATTTAAAGGTAAAATCAATTATAACTGAATTTACGAATAGAAATATAGATTTTTCTGTAATTTATGTACAACAACATACAACAATATATGAGGATATATGAGAATATGGAATATTTTTATAAAAAGTTAGAAATAGAAAATACTTGTAATGATCGTTTATGTTGTATTGGAGAACAAATTTTACTAAAATTACAATATTATACTCATTTTAATAGATAATTATAAATAATGTTTTTAAACTATTTATCTATTATATTTATCATTCAATCTAATCACATCCCAAAGTTCATTTGTAGATGCTTCTAAATAATAACTATCTTCAACCCCTTCCATACGATGAATCGTGTAAGGTTCAATCGTAATATTATCACCAACATTCATTATTATTTCTTTTAAATTGTTTATTTCTAATCCAATGTATAATTTAATTTTTCCACTTATCACATAAATAGTTTCTTTTTTTAATTCATGATACTGTAGACTACAATATTCATTAGCTTTCATAAAAAGTTTTTTTAAAACATATTTATCATTGCATTCTATTAATTCTTCAGATCCCCACGGTTTATGAATTATTTTATTATCTTGGTCTGTAATAGTAACATTCTCACAATTAAAATCATAATGTGTAATACCTTGGTTTCTAACAACATTAATCGCATAAGCAGTGTTTTTAATTCCACATTGTTTTTTATCATTTATTATTATTCTATCACCATTTCCAATTCCCATTATTAATTTATCATAAAATATATTCAAACTGGATAATTGAGTTTCAGTAATTTGTCTACAGCTTTCTCTTCTTCCAGTAATTAAAATAATTTGATAACCTAATTTATCCCATAAATTAATAGCATCATTTGCGTTGGGTAACGCAGTAACATTTTTTTCTAAATTTATTTGTTCAGATAAACTTCCAAAATGTTTTATCAATGTTCCGTCTATGTCGCAAAATATTGTTTTTACTTTATTCATAATATATTTTTATAGTAATATATATTTTTAAATATATATTTTTAAAATATATATTTAAACATAATTATTATATTCAAGTATAAATATATAAGGATGAATCTTCCGAATGTATTCTTTATAACATGTGATGAATCACAATATATTTTACCCGTGACAGATTACCTAATGAACAAATATGCGACAAAATTAAATGTTAATTATTTAGGATACACTAACCCAAATTATAAATTATCCGACAATTCAAAATTTATCGAGTTGAATAATGGAAATCAAAGAAATGTAAATAACTGGTTTTCTGATTTATTTAACTATTTTAGTTCTATTGATGATGAATATGTTATTTTTACAGTAGATGATAACCCAATAGTAGAATATTTAGATTATGATTCATTACATGTAGCAATGGATTTTATGAGGAATAATAAACAAATTGGTATTTTGTTTTGCCATCCATTAGATGAAAATTCAGATAATCCTATATCATATGAAAATGAAAATTATAAATTTTTTTATTTGGGGGTCTACGGTCATAAAACAACTTCTCAAATGAATATATGGAAAAGAACAACACTTTTAAATGTTTTATCATCAAATTACAATAATTTGGTTGGGTTTGAAACCCAAAGTGAAAAATATTTATTTGAAGATAAAGTAGCTTTTTTAAAAAATAAATTCCTTCTACCAGCATGTGGTTTTACATTATGCTCTGATAATAGAAATAATGGTTACGTTTTTGTTTTACCTCTAAAACCAGAAGATATAACTTACTGCATAGAGAATAATCTACTTGATAAAAATAAAATAAACTATAACAATTCTCATACGTATGTTTTTCCTTATGACTATTTTAATGGAAATTTTAACTACGATAAAATGAGACAATATATTAAAGAAAATAATTGGGACGAAAATAATTTAGGGTGGAATGATATAACAACATGGATTAATCGCTTTCCGAGTCACATTTAATTATAAATTTTTATTCTAATATAAAAATATTATTATTTAAAATACGTAATTGTTCTTTTATTTCATTTTGATAACTTGCTGCTTTTAATATTACACATACTTTATTATTATTCTGAATAATACTAGGGAATTCTACTACTAAATTAGTCCCATATAATTTTTTTTTATTTTTTTCAACACTATTATCAAGTATTCCAACAATTTTTTCCATGTTTAACCCGAATGCTATTAAATATTGCGAAAATATATGAGCACCATATAAATATACTTGTCCATCATAATTCTTCATTTTTTCATTCATTTCTTTTATTAAATCTGTGTGATAATTATAAAAATTTAAACCCAATTGTTTATATTCAAAATACATATTGGGAAATAATTTTAATTCATTAAAAATAGATTTTTTTTTTGTAATATATATAATACTATGATCCAAATAATAATATTTTTTTATAATTTCAAAACTATTATTGTTTAATATTACATCAATATACGGTTCTGTAATAAAAAAATTATGTTCAAAATTTAATGCGTTCGTATATTTATTTTCATATGTTTTTTGTAGATTAGGAACAATAAAACAATGATACTTATTAATATTTATGTTTTTTGTTATAGCTTCAATAAATTCTACTGGATTCCATACATGTTCTAATACATGACTATGTATTATTATGTCCACGTCATCTATAACTTTTGTATCTTTTAGAAAATATTCATCAATTATATTTAATCTCTCATCATCTACATATTTTATTGATATATTTTTTTCATAAACAATATATTTTTCTATATTATGATTTATATTTAAAATTTTTGATGCTAGTTTTAAAGATCCACCTCCTATTTCTATTATTTTTAGATTATGAATTTCTTTAATATTATCATATAATAATTTATTGAATATTTCAAATAATTTATCCCAAATATCTCCATATGAACTATTGTGTGGAGTTATATATATATCATTTAAATTTGGAACATTTTTTAATTGAATAATTCCTGTATTTTTACATATTTCAAAAGTCATATCCATATATTTGTAATCAATATTTTTAAAATCTAATGGTACACAAGACATTGAAACAGGAAATTTTTTTAATGTATATAATTCCTCAAGGTTTGAAAAAGTATTGTCTAATACACATTCTTTTCTTATAATTTCATCCATTTATATAATTATTTTATAAAACTATTTAAATTATTATTTTATAAAACAATTTAAATTATTATTTTATAAAACTATTTAAATTATATCTTACATAATGACTTATTGACATATACATTTTTATACAGTTTGATGATTGGGGAATTGGTTTTCTTATTTTTCAAAAACTTCTATGAATGTATATAATATATTACCTTTATACGAAACTAGATTAACAAAAACGTTTTTAATATCTAAAAATACTTAAGTATAAATATCAAAAAGAAAAATAACACAAAATCATTCTGAATTATAATATCAAGAAATATTATATTTCGTAAAATTACGATTTTTTATTTATATCTATGTCATTTTTGTTCAAACATATATATAAGTTATATTTACCGAAATAATACAAAAATTCACTAATCTGATAATCATGTAAAGAAGACATATTCAGCCAAATTAAAGATGTTAAAATTTTTATTTTATGTATATTAATGTTATTTTCTAATATAAAATTATCATAATCACACAGTTGTTGAATTAATGAATAATTGCATTTTATATCAACTATAACTTCCTCTTCTTTTTTTACAACTGTATAAAGACCATTTATTATATTTTCATGGTTAAATATAATATTATGTCTCATTTTTGCCAAATCATAATATTTGTCACCATTTTCAGTATCTCCTCCAAAATCTTCTCTCCAATCAATAAGCTTATAATTATTTTCATCTACTTTAATTATATTATCTAATATGAAATCTCCGTGAAATAATGTTGGTTCTGAATTTGTTAATTCTGAAAAATTTATTTTTTTTAATAAATCATCTATTTTTCCTACATATAAACCATTTATAATTTCAAAGTCTTTTAATTTTATTAAGGCATCATTTATTCTATTTTTAGTTTTACTGTAATAAAAATTAAAACAAATATTTTTAAAATCGGGCAGATAACATTTGGAGTCTTTCCATAAATTTTTTTTTGACCAATTTAATAATTTTTTGATTTCTCCATATTTTACATTTTTACTCATAAGTTCTCCTTCTATCATTTCCATTTTTATAAAATTATCACTATAAGCCAATATTTTAGGCACGAGTGGATATAAATCTAAACCTCTCTTTATAAGCTTTTTGCATTTTTCAGTATTGTAAAAATATTTTATAACACATTTATCCTTATCCATAAAACAAATACTTTCATCTAATTTCGGAAGAATTGTATATTTACATTCAAAATCATGAATTATTCTTGTATTGATTTCTCTAATATTACCAGTGTCATACCATTGATTTGTAGTTTTAAATTTTATAGAGTGGATTTCAACAAGTTCCTTCAATATATTTACATCGCCAAGACAACTATTATTAGGGTCTTGTTTATATAATTTATCTAAAATATGCCAATATGTTTCATAATTTTTAATATACGATATTCCAACATAAACATAATCAAAAACTTTTTCACCTTTATCATAAATATTTATAACATTATCATTTGAAACAGTTACAGATGAATATGAATGGCTATCTATATTTTTATTTACATAAATAGTGTTAACAGATGGTACGATATGATAATCATCTAAAACTATAGAATCACAACAATGAAATATAAAAGGACAGTTTAAAAATTGTTTTGTTTTTAGAAGAGAGTATCCTAAAGAACTCCCGGAGCCATTAAAATTATCAATTTCTACAAAAGTAAATTTGTAACTTGGATACGCTAATAATAAAAATTGTTTTACTATATTTCCATAATAACCAAGAGTGATAACAAATTCAGTATACATTTTATATTTTTCTATAATATAACAAATGCCAAATTTGTCTCCAACTTTTATAAGAGATTTATTAATATATTTAGTCATATTTCCTAATCTAGAACCAATTCCACTAGTTGTTATTAAAACCTTATAATATGACGGTAACAAGGAGTGATATTCCCTTAATTTATCAAAAATATAACCTTTAATTATTGAGTCTATATTTTTATTTATTTTATTTTTTATTTCAATAAAATTTTTATTTGAAAATATGTAATGACAACAAATATTAATTAAATGTTCTTTATTTTGATCTGGAATAAAATCCTCAGAAACCCATTTTATCCACTTATTTGAATTTAAACATATTTGATATATTTCTTCAAAAATATCGTTTTGTATTGTAGTTGGTAATAATTTTAATTCATTTAATATAACTTTTGTTTCCAATTGTCCCAACTCAGGTGCTATATTTATAGCATTCAAACCCAAACTAACTTTTTCTTTTATTAAATCGATTGTAACCCAATCCCCGTTGTGTTCTTTTGGAGTTAAGTTATATTTATCGCAAATATTTATCATATTTTTTAATTTATCTCTATCGTAATTTCCACAATTGTTACATTCTTTTAATTTTGTTCCACACTGAATAACTAAATATTTAATTTTTAAGAATATATTTTCATCTAACCTATTTTTAATTTCTAGTATAAATTTTTCTAATTCATCTATTTCAAATTTTCTAATAGATTCTTCTGTTCCGATTTCATATATCAAATTTGGATTTATACTATTACAGTAATTTATGCATTTAATTGTTTCTTCTAAACCTTCATCAAAATTATTATATTTTTTCCAAGGATCTATATGAATTATATCAAAATTTACACTGTCCTCCGCGAATGATTTTAAGCCATCATCCATTATATTACCTTGACAAGCACCACCATGATCTCTTTCTATATATATATTATTTGTTTTTTCTTTTATATATTTACTAAATTGTGAAGTAGTCCAATTATTTACATACCCACCATCATATTCTATTTGTCGTCTTGAAGGAATAAGTGTAAACTTTACATTCATACAATTTGCGTATTCTATTACACAGTCAACTATATTTTTTGACATAGGACCTAAAAACATTATTGACGAATCACACATAATTTATATTTAATAATTAGATATTAAATATTTAATTTAAACATAAGAACGATTTCATGTTTAAATTAAACCTTTATGTTTATATAAATATTTAATTTTAAAAATTACATGTTAATTGAGACATTTGAAATCCCTTTTTTTCTAATCCACATTTTTCATAAAAATGCGAATATTCTTCGCTACAATCTAATGTAACTTTATAACATCCCATCTCTTTTGCCTGGTTCATTAAATGTTGAACAATTAATTTACCGAAACCATATTTACGATATTCTTTTTTTACACAAATATCTTCTATATGTCCTAATGAACTATTGTTATGTATAAATTTTTTTTCATAAACAATGGTACCGGTTGCCACGATTATTTCTTTATATTCGATGATCCATATTTCAGAATATGGCATCATATATGTAAGTGTATCTTCAAATTGTTTCTTTGTAAAAAAAGTTTCTCTGAATTCATTAATGATTACAAGATAACTATCATAATCAGATTCAGATTCACATAATTTTCGAATAAGACAATCGTTTATTTTTATATCCATTATGTAAATAATATAATTAATATCTTTATATTATTTGTATTATGTAAAAATGATTATATTTATAATCTTTAAGATTTGGTTATCACTATATCACTATATTATATTACAGTTCTAAATTCCAAGTATCAGATTGACCCCAATTTGCTTGAAATTTAATAATACCTGGTTCATTATAAACTGTTCCAAGACGATCACTATTATTATATATTGGTTTTATAAACTGATATAAATGATCATTTTTAAAAAAATCACCAGTTGGTTCAAAATTATCATCGAATAAAAACATTGCGTCTTCATTTAACCATCTTGGTAAATTTTTAAACTTACTATAAATTAAATCTTTATTTGGAAAATTCGCAGATTTATAATCCATTTTAAGAGATTTATCGTAATTAATATAATAACTAAATAATTCTTTTTTATGTTTGATAAACCAATGTACATTGATTAATCCAATATTTTTTGCGGTACTATATTGTAATTTAATATAAGAATCACATTTTTGAGAATAATTTTTTATTTTTTCCCAAAAGTTTTCAATAAAACAACTTGTGTCATGTGTGTAAAAAAAATGTGTATATTTCAGTAATTCATTTAATCCACGTTCTGTTTGTGTAAAATAAATAATTCCATTATAATCAATATTTATGTATTTACAAAAAATAATATTAAAATCATGGGTTTTTATAATATCTGTTTCTTCATCAGCTTCACCTACAACAACATATATATTATTTGCTGGAATTTGTAATTTTTTCGCCGAATCTATAATTATTGGTAAAGTATTTTTATAAAATTTTTGACAAGTATTTATTATAATTGCTATTTCAGAATTACTCATTATATTTAATTATATAAATCTTTATATTTATTTTACAGAAATAACATAAAATTATATAATACTCTTGAATAAACGATTCATATTTGCGACCTCGATTTTATTGTCCTCTTTATAAAATAATTTATTTATTTGTTCGTCATCTCTAAACCGTATAGAATAATTTTGTTGAATATTGTTACGACCAACACGACCCAATGCCTGAATAATTTTTTCTTGAGTTAATTTCATATCTTTACTCAAGTAAGCATGACAAAACTGATAATTCGTTCCATAAATGTAATCACTTGACGCAATAATCATGTATAATTTCTGCTGATCCGCCAGTTTTTTCATGATTTCCGTATAAGTAATACTAGGATGATTGGTGAAAACTCCGATACCCATGAGTAATAATATTTTCCAGCTGTCTTCTACATCATTCAACAACATAATATCTGTAATAGTGTCTTCGTCAATATCACTAGTAAAAGCACCAACTGTGTTTAATGTGTCCGCCCATTTTTTCAAGTGTAATGGTTTGTTTGGAATAAACGTTTCATTCAATTCCGCGGACTTGATCATGGATCTCAACAAGGTCAAATCTGAATTGAGTTTAATGACTTCACCGTCTTTTTCGCCAATTTCCTTGTCGCGACTTTTTGGTTCATTTTTCAGTTTTTTAGCAGCATAACTGTCATCACCAGACTGTTGTTTCATGGTTTTCTTCTCAATCAGGTCTTCCAATTTGTGTTCAAGAATATTGATTTTCTCATTGACTTGATTGTTGAATTCTATTTTCCCCAAAATATCTTCCATGACTTTCGCCGGAATATTTGCTTGTTGAATACAAAATTTCGCGATTTTTTCTACATCACCCGCCAAGAATAAAGTCGGACCGTCGGTCAATGTATAAGCGTCTTTTGTGGATACATAAATCGCACAACTATTATTTGTCGTGGTTTTGTCTTGAATATGATTCGCATGCGATTTCTTGATAGGAACCCCTTTTGGATCAATCGTCTCGTTATTTTCAATACGCCTTACACGAGTTGCTTTCAAGGAAATATAAATGGATCCCCATGAACCACCAATCACATTTTTCAAACATCGCAAATAGTGTAATTTAATGCTCATCATATTTACATCATCAATGCTCGCAAAATTACGAGCGATTTTGTTGCTGTGTGTAACATAATTATTTTTATCGACAAACAATATAAATTCAACGACCTCTTTCAAATCAAAATAACGCAACAAGGTCAAATTGTTTTCACAGTTTTCTACAATTTCCAAAACCCGATCATATTCTGTGCTCATGAAATGTGGTAATACAACGTAACCGTTATTGTTTATAATAGGAATCGTCTTTTTACAATCATGACTGACAATATTTACGATTTGTGCTCCAGGGAATTTCTCTTTGAAATCCTCCAAGGTGTCCGTTAATTCGTGTAATTTTGGCAAAGTAGCAGACGATAATATCATATTAGGAATCAAATTATCATTCCAATTCTTTTGTATCGTTTCGTGTAAATCATGATTTTCATAATCAAGTGTAATCGTAGGCTCATCCCAATAGACGACAATATTTTCCACTGGATTGAATGCCTTCATATAATACATCGCAGGCAAATATGATTTCAAGTCACAAATAATAATTTCCACTTTATCACCTACACTGTTATCCACTTTTTTAATTCGACCATCGCGTTTATTCACAGTGTATTCTTTCGCCGCAAAATAATGTAATCGAATATCATCCGCACTCGCGCAACCAAAAGCGAAAGCTATTTTTTTACCAACGGAAATCGCTGCGCGAGCCAAGGCTAAACCGACGTGACGCGCTGCGCATACGAATATGACGCGATTTTTCTCGGAAATTCCAATAGGACTCAAGGTTTTTCCTGTACCGGTGGGGGCAATATAGAGGACCAAACGCGGGGCTGGTGCTTTTTTTTCAGCTGAGCATAATGGTGTGTCGGAATCGTAGTCGCTATCAGAATCATGCTCGCCGTTATGCTTTCGTTGGAGTTTCAATTCGGCGCGAAAGGATGCTTGGCGTTCTTCGAAATCGGGATTTTTCATAGTGGAAAATAATTGTTTTTGGTGTTCATAGAGGGAAATATCGCCGTATTTCAAAATAACACTGTTTTTTTCAATGAAATCGACAGAATGTTCAATGACTTTGGTCAAATCAACGTCGTCCTCATAGAGTGCCAAAATTTTTGTGACAAACATCAAGACATGGCGATTCAAATGATGAATCGTGTTTTTGATTAATTTACTCAAGGTAAAATAGTGAAATAACCATTTTGAGCTCTTTTTCTCCTTGTACTTGATTAATTGTTCAGCGGTGTCAATGAGCAAATATTCATAAGCGTTATCCGGATTTATTTTGGACGGATCGTTTTTTTCAAGACGGATTAAATCAGCTTTTTTAATAGCTGGGTTGTTTTTCGCAGTAATGAGCTGAAATACAGATAAAGTGGTTTGATAATTTTTTTTGATTTCGTTTAATTTAGGGGAAAAGTATTTATTATATAAATAATCTTCCATAGATTCACTGTATTCGATTTTTAAATACTGAAACAGGGAATGATAACGGTTATACTTGATATTTACGTTGTTGTAACCTTGTATAATAAGGTTTAATACTTCCTTTTCTTGTTCAGAAACGGGGGATTCAATGGTTTCCCATTCGTTTTTCGTAAGTTTTCTTTGGTTTAGATCCATTTTGTTTTAGTGTTGGGTTTTTGAGTTGTATGATATACTATGTGTAATTGTTTGTAAGTTGTTTTACTATAATAAATAATGATAAATAATAATCAATTTTTATTATGTCCGTGTATAATATATAATATATAGCAAAAATGAATATAGAAATATTAAGAAATTATTTGAAATCCACTAAAAATGATTGGAATTATATAACACCCATTGATTTTTATAATGATTATTTATTGAAAAATAAAGATTATTTTTTGATTGATTTGAGAGAAGAAAAGGAATACAAAAAGGGGCATATCAAAGGCGCAAAAAACATGTTTTGGTTGAATATTTTGGACGAAAAAAATCTGAAGAAATTACCAAAAGACAAACCTATTTTTTTGATTTGTTATGTAGGTCATACAAGTAGTCAAGTAATGACTTTATTAAAACTATTGGGTTATAATGTAGTCTCTATAAAATATGGATACGGTTTATCACCAGTAAAAGGCGTTCCGGTTGCCGGGTGGTTAGATTATGGATTACCTGTGGAAAAAAGTAAATAACCCTAACCACAATTATTTTCGTTTTCTCTCAAAAGATGTAATTTATAAAAATAAAAATTGAAAAGAATAATGACAAGTTAAACTTTTATATTATAATTATAGTTTATACAATATAAAATGACAGAATTCTCAACACGCATCTTTTCAATTGAGGGAAATATTGGTTCAGGTAAATCGACCTTACTAGAATCTTTAAAGAATGAATTAATTATAAGTAATCAAAAAATTATATTTATGAAAGAACCCGTTGATGAATGGGAGGAAATCAAAGATGCCGCAGGAAATACCATGTTACAAAAATTTTATGAAGACCAGGAGAAATATTCGTTTCCATTTCAAATGATGGCATATATTTCTCGTCTGAATTTATTGAAAACAACGGTTGAAAAAAATCCAGGCGCAATTATTATTAGCGAACGCAGTTTATATACTGATAAATTTGTGTTTGCGAAAATGCTTTACGACACTGGAAAAATAGAGGATATGAGTTATCAAATATATAACAAATGGTTTGACGCATTTGTGAAAGATTTCCCAATATGTGGCGTTATTTATGTAGAGACGGATCCAGAAATATGTCACCAAAGGGTTGCCAAAAGATCGCGATTAGGTGAATCCAATATTCCTGTAGATTATTTGAAATCATGTCATACTTATCATACCCATATGTTGAACCGTGATTTTCAAAAAGTATCCAAACGACAATTAGTGTTAGATGGAAATACAGATATTTATGAAAATCGTTACGTATTGCGCGATTGGATAGAAAATATTAAATCTTTTGTTGCGTGTTGATTCAATATGAATAAAAATAATAAAATAAAAAGTAGTTAGCTTATTTGTTGTAAATAACTATTTTTTTTAAATAAAAAATTGAATAATTATATTTGTACTATTACAAATGTATAATTATTATAAATACATGTGTTATAAAACAGGTGTAAAAATATTTCCGGAAAGTATGTATTCTGTGCCGAAACCAGAAACCGATTATGTATTGTATTTCGATGGGTGTAGCAAAGGTAATCCTGGTCCTGGCGGTGCTGGTGCTGTTTTATATTATAAAGGCGAAGAAATATGGGGTGCCTCTAAATTCGTTGGTATTCGATCTACAAATAACACCGCCGAATATGGAGGGCTCATTCTTGGACTACAAGAGGCGATTGTTCGTGAAATCCGCGATTTAACCGTGAGGGGGGATAGTCAATTAGTGATTAAACAAATGCGATGCGAATACAAGGTGAAATCCGAAAAATTATTAGAACTATATGAAAAATCAAAATCGCTATCTGAATATTTTGAAAACATTTCATTTGAACATGTATATCGCGATAAAAACAAACGTGCTGATGAATTATCCAATATGGCACTCATGAAATAACCCCACCAGGGTCACCCGTTTTCAATATAAGAAATATTCAACCTTTTTTGCGGTTTGAATTTCAATAAATCCAGCTGTTTGCTCGTCGTTGGAAAATTGTCAAAACCGTAAATATCCTGTAGCATTAACCATTCAAAAAGACCTCCGGTATATACATATACATTGGCAAACCCTAACCCAGCCAATTGATTGTATTTTTTGTATATTAATTCATCATTTGAATTTTTTCCGTAGATAATAATTCGAATGCCTTTGTTACCGCCCATGTATCTGTTAATGACACCTTCTTCTTGTTCGGGTTTAATGGTGTTATATATGAGGCAACCTTGTTCCGATACTGGGAGAGTATTAATCAACAAATAAAGTTCGGGGTTTTTATACACAGTTTGCATATCTTCGAAATTTATTTTTTGAATCGATTGTGAATTACCCATATATTGTTTTATTAGTATTCAATAAAACAAAATATTTAATATTGTTTTTTGTGTAATTGACTATTTATTTCTAATTAAAATTTACTACGATTTCCACCTTTTCTTTTTTTATGCTCTTGGTAGCTGATACAGATAACTCCTCGCGCTTCTTTCTCGTCTTGGTCGCACTATTTTCCAATGCGATTTCCTTTCTCTTCGATGTACTGTTACGATTATTCATGTCCTTTTCGATCGTCTCATAATTTTCCTCGATATAATCAACCACCTTGTTTTCCAAGGTCCATTTAAAAAAGTTCAATTGACCGATGGTAGTTTCGATAAATGTCCCTTCTTCTTTGTATGGAATACTGATTCTGTCCCAGCGACAAAAAGGGTCAAAACGTCGTTTGCTGTAAGCTTTTAGTTTCAACTTGTAATCAACATACACCTTAAATCGTCTGGTAATTCCATTGACATCCTCAAAAGAATAAAGCGTATAATATTTTTTAGCATAATTGGTGGCAAACCAGTCGACAATACGCAGTGATATTTTAGATTCACCTGTAATGATTTTCAACATTTTATCTAAATTATTGTCCTTCTTGTAAAAATCCAGTAAATTGTTCAACAATAAATCATTTTGGGTTGTATAACTTGATGACATATTTATCTTTAGCCGGGTCTTTTTAAGTCGTTTCTTTTGTAGAATTATTTTCTTTTCCTTTGAGACATTTTCTGGGAAAATCTAGAATACAATCGGTAAATCGTCGCAAACAAAATGGGCTTCATATACGGAGTCGTCGGCGCGATCCCATTTGATTACTAGAGGTATGATTTCAACTCCGGCTTCCACGGCAACACGAATTGCCTGACGATATATTGGGTCAATAACAGACGGAGAGAATCTATTTACATCATGTCGTTGAATAACAAAACATAAGATACAACGAATACGCGGGTCTTGGGTTTTTATCCATGTGAGTTCTTGAACATGTTTTAATGCGCGAGGACTGATTGGGTCGGTGCTTTTTTTTCGGTAGCCATCTGGGAAATATGCGACTTTGGACGAAAACTCTCTTCCGGTGAAATCCAATAGTTTTCTATCTTTAGAACATACATCTTCGTAGTCAGCAAGTGGAACATTTTTAATTTCCATAATAAAAGGAATACCATTTTGATCTACACCAGTAAAATCGAAACGCGAATCTACCTTTCCGGAAATATACATGGTTACTTCTCTCTTGTATGACTTTATATTTTGTAGTTGGTGTAATACATTTTTTTCAAGAGCCTTTTCAACAAGAATTTCCGCTAATTTTGGGTTGATTCCAATAATAATTTCTCTTTCTTGATCACGATATATAGAGAGATGTATACGATGAGAACATTTGGGTTTTTCAGTTTTTTTATTTATTTTATCCTTTTGCGAAATATTTAAATCTTCTAGTAACACTTGAGCATTTATATCAGCTAATCCACAGCATCCAAGGGATAAACTATGTGCGATAATTTGATCTTTATTTGATAATAAAACATCCGCGACATACGGTGTTTTTATAATTGCTGATGGTCTTTTTATAACATTTCCCTGAACTAAATTTTTTAATTGTAACAACATTTTGATTATTTTTTTTATACAGTTATTATGTAAAATATTAATTTCAATTTTATTTATTACTTATATATATTATATGAAACACAAAGTTACTTTGAATTTTAGGGATCTTGAATTTAGAGTAGATAATGTTCTATCCCAAGTTTGTGTTACGGGTATAATGAAATATTATTATAATGACCCGAATAGTAACATACAAATAAATGAAACAAAAACATTGAAATACAGTAATTTTATTCCAAATCCATTTCATCAAGACAAATATAATACTATAGTTGATGGATTTAAACAAAATATTCAAAAAAATATAAAAAATATAATTACTGACGAAATTAAAAAGAAATATAAAGATGTTAGTATTACTATTGGTACAGAAGAAACAAAATCGTTAATGACAAAAAGTACTATTAGTAGTAGTAGTAGTATTCAAGGAAAAACAATTACCTATTATGATGATAAAGAATATACTACTACAAATAAATATAATTTTACGTGTAGTCAGCATAATAAAACAAATTGTAGTAGTTGTATATATTTAACAAAAACAAAACAACCGACTAGTTTTCCAAATTTATCAGTTGGTGATATTGTTGTTCTTTGGGTAGATTGCGGATTGCCTTATAATGCTTTAAATAGTGTTATTTGTTTTGGTGAAACTAAAAATGAATGCGTAAACATAAATGGGGGGTTTAATGGTGTTATAAATACATATCATTGCGAAAGTGGTAAAATCACTCTAAAAGTAACAAGTATTATTGAAAATTCAATGTTGGGAAATGATTATTATATTGTTGATATCGCCGGAACAAATGGACGAATTGGTATAGATGGAGAACCTGGAGCGCGTGGTGCTACCGGAAAAATTGGAGTCATCGGTCATGTTGGAGCGACAGGATCTGATGGTAAAATCGGTGCTGATGGTGAGGATGGTGTTGCTGGATCAATTGGCGCATCCGGTATGGTTGGTGCTAGAGGAGATGGTAGAAGTGGCGCAACTGGTGGTACTGGTTCGATTGGTGTAACTGGATCAACTGGAAGAACTGGATCTACTGGTGGTACTGGTGCGAGTGGTTCAACTGGTCCGACTGGTTCATATGGCGCAATTGGTGAAACGGGTGCGACGGGATCAACTGGTGACACCGGTTCAACTGGTTATACTGGAGCGACTGGAGCAACAGGATCAACCGGTTCATATGGTTTTACTGGTAAAACGGGTGTTACTGGTTCGAGTGGAATAACCGGAAAAACTGGTTCTACTGGTGCGACGGGTGCGTCTGGTGCTACTGGAAAAATTGGTGCGACTGGTGAAACTGGAGGAATTGGCGCAACTGGTTATACTGGTGCTATTGGACCTATTGGTTCTTTAGTTACTACTAAAATTGCGGAAGCGGGTACGCTATTACCTGGTGAAACGGGTGTTTATGATTTAGTAGATGATGTAAATAATAGTGAAATAACAGTGAATTCATATATTAAAATATTAGGAACGACAATTAGTTATGTAAAAGTGATAAATATTACCATATCAATTAATAATGTATACACGCTTACACTGTATAATTACATGATTGAAACATCTACATGGGCATCAAGTGATAGTATAGTAATCATTGGACCACTTGGTGTTACTGGTTTCACTGGGACTACTGGTGAAACTGGTGCGACTGGTGAAACTGGTGCGACTGGTGGAACTGGTGCTATTGGTGCTACTGGTGGAACTGGTGCTACGGGTGGAACTGGTGCTACTGGTGAAACCGGATCGACTGGTGCGACCGGCGGAACAGGTGCTACTGGTGGAATTGGTGCTACTGGTGGAACCGGTGCTACTGGATCAAGGGGTGTTACTGGTGGAACCGGTGCGACTGGTGAAACTGGTGCGACAGGCGAGACTGGTACGGTTGGTGCCACAGGAGGTACAGGTGCAACCGGTGGAACTGGAGCAACTGGTGAAACAGGCGCAACTGGTGCGACTGGGTTTATTGGAGCAACTGGTGAAACAGGAGCAACTGGTGCGACTGGTGGAACTGGTTCTACCGGATCAACTGGTTATATCGGCGCAACTGGTGCTACTGGCGCTACTGGATCATTCGGATCAACTGGTGAAACTGGTGCTACCGGTGGAATTGGTGCTACGGGTGGAACTGGTGCAACCGGTGAAACCGGTCCTATAGGATCGACTGGAGCAACTGGTGAAACGGGTGCGACTGGTGGAACTGGTGCTACAGGTGAAACCGGCGCAACTGGTGTAATTGGAGAAACTGGAGCGACCGGTGAGACTGGTGCCACTGGTGAGACTGGATCTAGTGGTATAACTGGTGCTACTGGTGCAACTGGGTATATTGGTGGAACTGGTGCGACTGGTGAAACTGGTGCGACAGGTGGATCCGGCGCAACTGGTGAAACCGGGGCGACTGGTAGCACCGGTGCTACTGGTGAAACTGGCGCAACTGGTGCGACCGGTGAAACTGGTGCGATTGGTGTAACTGGTGAAACCGGATCGACCGGAGCCGCAGGAAGAACTGGTGCGACTGGTGCGACTGGTCCAACTGGTCATACTGGAGCAATTTATGGAGGAGGAACTGGATCTACTGGTGGAACTGGATCCATTGGTGCTACTGGTTTTACAGGTTCTAGTGGTCCTACTGGATCAACCGGTGAGACTGGATCGACCGGCGCAACTGGTAGTACTGGTGCGATTGGCTCAACTGGCGCAAGTGGTGCGACTGGTGCGACTGGTGCGATTGGTGCGACTGGTGAAACCGGTGCCACGGGTGGAAGTGGTGCGACTGGTATAACCGGAGGAACTGGTATTACTGGTGGAACTGGATCTACTGGGTCTATTGGAGCAACAGGTGTTACTGGTGCGGTTGGATCATATATTACAACAATAATTGCCAATGGTGGATCATTAAGTCCAGGAACAATTGATAGTTATGATTTATTATCTTCGGAAAATTCATATAATAACAAATATATTCAAACGAATAGTTATATAACAATATCCGGCGATACCACTGGTTATTATCAGGTAGTGAATGTCGAATTTTTAAATGATATATATACACTTACATTGTATAATTTTACAGATTATACAACTACTTGGTTAGATGGAGCGAATGTCACATTAATTGGACCAATTGGTTATACTGGTTCTACTGGAGCATACGGTCTAACTGGATCGAGTGCTTATATTGGACATACTGGCTCAACAGGTGGAACCGGAGCAGCGGGTGCTACTGGTGCGACAGGAGGAACTGGTGCGACTGGTGAAACTGGTGCTACTGGCGCGATTGGTGTTACTGGTCAAACAGGTGCTACTGGATCGACTGGTGCGACTGGTGAAACTGGTGCTGGTGGTGCGACTGGTGAAACAGGCGCAACTGGTGCTACGGGTTCTACTGGTGGTTCTGGATCCACTGGGGGAACTGGACCGACAGGCGAAACTGGAGCAACCGGTGCGACTGGTGCGATAGGTATCACCGGTGCTACTGGTAAAACTGGATCAAAAGGTAAAACTGGTATAACTGGATCAACGGGTGATACTGGTGCTACTGGTGAAACTGGATCTACCGGCAGTACAGCTGCGATTGGTGCTACAGGTTTTACTGGTATCATTGGCGATACTGGTAGTACTGGTATGACTGGCACTACTGGTGAAACTGGTGCTACCGGTGAAACGGGTGTTACTGGATCAACTGGTAAAATCGGTCTTACTGGATCGAGTGGCGGATCTGGAGCAACTGGCAGTACTGGTCCAATGGGTGCTACCGGATCAACTGGCGTGACTGGTGCGACTGGTAGAATTGGAGCGACTGGGGCTTCCGGGGCTACAGGTGTTACTGGTGGAAGTGGCGCAACTGGTGAAACTGGTGTAACTGGAACAACTGGTAAAATAGGTCTTACTGGTGTTAGTGGGTCAACCGGTGTTACTGGAATTACAGGTGGTACTGGCGCTACAGGTGAAACTGGTGCGACGGGTGCGACGGGCTCTACCGGTACAATTGGATCTAGTGGTGCTACAGGGGCGACTGGAGTGACTGGACCTACAGGAGATACTGGTGAAACAGGAACAACTGGCTCTACCGGTAAAATTGGTGCCACTGGATCTAATGGTTTTACTGGTATTACTGGTGTCACTGGTCCGACTGGTGCCACGGGTGAAACTGGCGCTACTGGTGGAACGGGTGCTGCCGGCAGTACTGGACCTACCGGAAGCACTGGAATAACCGGAATGACTGGACCTACTGGAGCTACAGGCGAAACGGGTTCCACCGGAGCGACCGGAAAAACCGGACAAATCGGTGCGACTGGAGTAACTGGTGTCACTGGACCTACAGGAGATACTGGTGAAACTGGAACAACCGGTAGAACCGGATCGACTGGTAAAACTGGTGCGACTGGTAATACTGGATATCTCGGATCAACTGGTGTAACTGGTGCTACGGGTGAAACTGGTGCCACTGGTGCTACTGGTAGAACTGGGGCTACTGGTTCTAATGGTTTTACTGGTATTACTGGCGTTACTGGTCCTACAGGTGATACTGGTGAAACGGGCACTACTGGTGGAACTGGTAGAACTGGTGCGACTGGTAAAACCGGGCAAATCGGTGCTACTGGAGTAACTGGTGTTACAGGTGAAACTGGAGCGACTGGTTTAACGGGCTCCAGCGGAGCAACTGGAAAAACCGGACAAATCGGTGCTACTGGTGTAACTGGTGTCACTGGACCTACAGGTGCGACGGGTGAAACGGGTGTTACAGGTAGAACCGGATCGACCGGTAGAACTGGTTCAATTGGCGCAACTGGTGTTACTGGACCAACAGGTGATACTGGTGAAACTGGAACAACTGGTAGAACCGGTGCTACTGGTAAAACAGGAGCAACTGGTAGAACTGGATCGACTGGTTATACTGGTCCTACCGGTAGTACTGGTGAAACTGGTGCTACTGGTGGAACTGGTAGAACAGGCGTGACCGGCACAACTGGATCAACTGGATCAACTGGCGCAACTGGTGCGACTGGATCTACCGGTGCTACTGGTGAAACTGGTGCGACTGGTTCAACCGGTGCGACTGGCGAAACCGGTGCTACTGGTGCGATTGGAGGAACTGGTGCTACTGGTGAAACTGGCGCAAGTGGTCGTTTAGGAGCATTAATCACTACTCTTATAGCAAATGCTGGAACATTATCTTCAGGTAGTGTAGGTAGTTATAATTTATCAAGTGAGTATAATGATAAAAACACATATATCACAATAAATACAAATGTAAAAATAGCGGGTATTGATAATGATGGATATTTTCAAGTAATTGATGTTAATTATACTGATAATATATACAATGTTACATTATACAATTTTACAAATTACGAAACATCATGGGCGTCGGGTGCGGAATTATCATTAGTTGGTCCAATTGGATATACCGGACCAACCGGTGCGAGTGGTCCTATTGGCGCGACTGGTGCGACTGGTCCTGTAGCACCATATATTACTAGTACTATTACAAGTGGTGGTTTCTTACTAGCTGGAGCATCGGCAAATTATAATTTATCATCTGAATATAACTATAACAATAAATTTATTACTACAAATTCGTACATACAAATATCAGGTAGTACAACGACTAGTTATTATCAAGTCGTTGGAAACACTTTACTCAGCAATAATACATATACAATAACTTTGTATAATTTTACACCTGAAGCAAATTATTGGTCTGCAGGCGATAATGTTGTGTTAATAGGTATCATTGGTATTAGTGGTGCTACTGGAGGTACTGGACCTACTGGATCGACGGGCGCAACTGGGGCAACTGGATCGACTGGTGCTACTGGTGGAACTGGTGCTACGGGTGGAACTGGGGCAACTGGTGAAACTGGTGCGACTGGTGGAACTGGAGCAACTGGTGCTACGGGTTTTAGGGGCGCAACTGGTGGAACTGGTGCGACGGGTGGAACTGGTGCTACTGGTGAAACGGGTGCGACTGGTGGAACTGGTGCGACTGGTGGAACTGGCGCGACTGGTGGAACTGGTGCCACAGGTGGAACTGGTGCGACTGGTTCGACGGGTCCAACAGGATCGGCAAGTGTTTTTATAACAACTTTAATTGCCACCGCAGGATCATTAGCGAGTGGTGAAAGCGGAAATTTCGATTTGACATATCAAAATAATAGCAATAACCAGTATATAAATACAAATTCTTACATCACAATTTCTGGTAGCACATTGGGTTATTATAAAGTCATTGGGGTAACTTCAAATACAGGCGATACATACACATTAACACTTTACAATTTTACAGAATATTCATCATCATGGTCGTCTAACGCAAATGTAAATTTAGTTGGGTCTCTTGGTTTTAGTGGCGCGACTGGTGGAACAGGTGCTACGGGTGAAACTGGTGCGACTGGTGGAACCGGAGCAACTGGTTATACTGGTGCAACTGGTGGAACTGGCGCAACAGGAGCGACGAGTGTAGTTGGTGCGACCGGTCCGGTTGGTGCATATATTACTACCAAAATAGTAACTGCCGGGTCATTACAATATGGACAAACGGGTAATTTTGATTTGTCATATGATTCAAACCCAAATAATAAATATATTTCGACGAATTCTTATGTGGAAATATCCGGTGATACGACAGGTTATTATCAAGTACTTGGAGTTACATCAAATACAGGTAATACATACACATTAACTCTTTATAATTTTACGACTTATACTACAACCTGGTCAGAAAATTCTAATGTAACATTAATTGGACCATTGAGTATGAATGGAATTTTGGGTGGAACCGGTGCGACTGGTGCGACTGGTGCTACCGGATCGACTGGACCCGTTTTTTCAAAAGTAATCAGTTACATGGCAGAAGCAGGAACATTAGGAAGCGGAGAAACGGGTGATTATCAATTATTATCTTATAACGCGAATAAATATATTATTCCAAATACTTATATTACAATCAATGGTGACACCTCTGCCGAATATTATCAAGTAATTAATGTTACAGTGACGGGAACTGATACATACACACTGACTCTTTATAATTTTAAAAATTATGAAAGCTCATGGTGGGTCGGATCAGATGTGTCATTAGTTGGAGCCATTGGTTATACGGGTGCTACTGGTGCGACTGGTGAAACGGGTGCGACTGGTGGAACTGGTTCTACTGGGGGAACGGGTGCTACTGGTGGAACAGGTGCGACTGGTGGAACTGGTGCGACTGGCGCGACTGGCGCAAGTGGAGCCACCGGACCCGTTGGTCCATTCATCACTACACAAATTGCTACTGCGGGATCATTAGAAAGTGGTGCTACAGGAAGTTATGATTTGACTTATGAGAATAATGTGAATAACAAGTACATAAATGTAAATTCTTATATAATAATATATGATGATAGTAATATTAATAATTATTTTAAAGTAATCGGTGTTACATCAAATACTGGTAATACATATACATTAACTTTGTATAATGTGGCAAATTATACCGCTACATGGTCAGCATATTCAAACGTTGCGTTAGCTGGAGGAAGAACCGGATATACTGGTGTGACTGGAACAACCGGTGCTACGGGTGGAACGGGTAGTACGGGTGCTACAGGTCGTACTGGTGCGACGGGATCAAACACAGGTGTTACTTCTGTAGGTAGTGTAGGTTATCCAATGGGTGCTACAGTATTAATTAATAGTCGTGGTTATTTACAATTTGGCAACGCAATTAGCGGTAACACTAGCACGAGTTACCCTGGTTTGGAACCTGGCTCGTTTTCGGATATTTTTACAAATAATTATAGTATAGATGCTGGTCCAATAAGTAGAAATTTCTTCAATTATTCTTATACTGTTCAAGCTTATTTTAATAGTAGTAGCGCAAACTCACTTTCGGTTAGTCCTAATGGAAAGTATATTGTTGCTTCCTACGGTAGCGTTTTCTATATATCAAATAATTATGGAAAATCTTTCACTTCAGGATCTACTAACAGTATTGAAATGGTTTCCATATCTTCAAATGGAAAATATATAATTATGGGCGGTACTAATATATTACGTGTATCATATAATTATGGAAGTACTTTTACTACTGTTTCAAGTTTAACTTTTTACTCAGCAGCAGTTTCAGCATCAGGTAAATACATGATAGCACAAGCCTTTCTAACGGGTCTTATATATGTATCAAGTGACTATGGTATAACTTTCACAACCACTTCTACTATCGATTCTTATGGAATTTATTCGGGCAACAAAATTGTAATATCCGATAATGGACAATACCAAATAGCAGTAGGATATGTTTCAAATAATTTTGGAGCTTCATGGACAAAAATATTAACTGGTAGTACAGTGGGTGGAATAGCCATTTCTGGATCGGGACAGTATATGTTAATATCTAATACATCTGGAGTAGTATATATATCGAATGATTATGGTATCACTTTTAATAGCATTACTGTTGGGTCAAGCACTTTTACTTGGGCATTTATGTCACAAACTGGACAATACATGTTTGTTATTAGAACTATCGCTATAGCTTATGCGTCAAGTGATTATGGAAAAACATGGTCTTCTATATATTTGGGTGGCGCTTTATTCATAGACGAGGCTATGGCGTTCGCTAGAGAAACTATGAGTTTATATAATGGTTATCAGTATATTCGCATTCTTTCAAGTAGCAGAATTAGCAACGGGGTGCTTCAAGTAGGTGGCTATAGTGGAACACTATCCGGTGTTACGGGTGCCGCAGGTTCACTTTTTTATGATACCTCTGGAACCGCGGGTTCGACCGCATATTTATATTTATCTACCGGAAATGGATGGACTGCGATTCAAAGTGGAGACACTGGTGCGACTGGTTATACTGGTGCTGCGGGTGGAACTGGTGCGACGGGTAGAACTGGTGCTACGGGTAGAACTGGTGCGACTGGTGGAACTGGCGCTACTGGTGGAACTGGAGCAACGGGTGGTACTGGTGCGACGGGTAGAACTGGTGCTACAGGTCCAAGCAGAGGACCTACTACTATTAATTCTGTCGGTTATCCAATGGGTGCTACTGTGTTGAGCGCCGACGATGGTGGTTATTTACAATTTGGTTATGCGATTGGCGGAAATACTAGCACGACTTACCCTGGTTTACAACCTGGGTCATTTTCTGATATTTTTGCGAATAATTATAATATTGATTTTGGTGTTCAAAGCTCTAATCTTTTTTCGAAGGCTTATCTTATATTCAATAGTACACAATATAGTGGTAATAGTATACAGGGACTTGGGGCATCCAAAAGTGGAAGATATGTAACTATAGTTACAAATTCATCAACTGTTTATGTTTCTTCTAATTATGGTAATAGTTTTACTACTTATACTTCAATGCCAGGTACTTCTCGATATGTGTATTTATCTAATTCTGGAAAGTATCAAATTGCTGTTGCTGGTACAGGAGCAAACGTATATATTTCATCAAATTATGGTGTTAGTTGGAGTGCTGCTATTTCTACAGGTGGCTCGGGTAATTTGAGTTATCCAGCAATGTCTTCTTCTGGACAATATATGGCGGTTTGCGATGGCTCAAGCAATCTTTATATTTCATCAAATTTTGGAGCAACTTGGAGTAATAGAGTCGCTTCCTGCGGGTCTTCTGTTATTATGTCTGATTCAGGACAAATCATTACAGTCCGTCAGAGTACTGGTTCAGGTTTTAGAATTTCAAGAGATTACGGATTCACTTGGACCTCTGTTTCTACTTCGCTGAGTGTAACAGGTTCAACAAGAGGTATAGCAATGTCAAGTTCTGGACAGTATCAGGTTTCTTTAACTACTACCGCAGGATCTCTTCTTGTTTCATCTGATTATGGTATAACATGGCAAACAAAAACTACTGGTCATATTGGTACTTGGTTTGTATGCGAGATTTCTTCATGTGGAAGATATATGGTAGCTGCCGGAGCTTCTGGGTCAAATTTAAACAGATTATATATTTCATCTGATTACGGTAATAATTGGTATTACAATACTATAGCACCTTCATATTATTATACGTCGTCAATGTCCGCATCTGGACAATATTTATACATATATTCTAACAGTTCGCCTGCGGGTATTTACAAATGTCAAAACACTATTACCAATGGAGTCCTCCAAATTGGCGGTTATAGTGGAATTAATTCGGGTGTCACTGGTCCCGCGGGATCAATGATTTATGATACAACAAAAGGTGAATTGTATTTATCAAAAGGTGGAACTGTTTTTACTTATATTCAAGCGGGTGATGGTACGACTGGTTTTACTGGAACTACTGGTGAAACTGGAGCTACCGGTCTTGGAAAATATGGTAATACGGGTGCTACGGGTTCGACTGGACCAACTGGTTGGACTGGCACGACTGGTTTGACTGGTCCTAGTGGTGCTACTGGTAGAACTGGTGCGACTGGTAGAATTGGTGCTACTGGTGCGACGGGTGCGACGGGTGCGAGTGGTCCAACTGGTGAAACTGGTGCTACAGGTGGAACTGGTCCAACCGGTAGAACTGGTCCAACAGGTAGCACTGGTCCAACAGGTGGAACTGGTGCTACGGGTGCTACTGGCGCCGGTTATGGTAGAACTGGTTCTACGGGTGGAACTGGCACTACTGGCGCGACTGGAGGTATTGGCGCAACCGGTTCTACAGGTGCGTGTGGTCCAACTGGTGAAACTGGTGCGAGTGGTTTTGGTATATATGGTTGGCCTGGTGCGACTGGAGCCGCGCCCGGTGAGACTGGTGGAACTGGTGCGAGTGGAAGAACGGGTGCTACTGGTAGAACTGGTGCTACTGGTGGAACTGGTGCGACTGGTGCGACTGGCGCAGCATCTGGTATGACTGGTTTTACTGGAGCGACTGGTGGTACTGGCTGTACGGGTCCTACCGCGGGTCCTACAGCTATAAGTAGTGTCGGTTATCAAATGGGCGCTACACAATTGGGTGATGATAAAGGCGGCTATTTACAATTTGGTTATGCGATTGGCGGGAATACAAGCACGACTTACCCTGGTTTAGAACCCGGATCATTTTCGGATATTTTTGCGAATAATTATAATATGGATTTTGGTGGTCCAACCGCAAATTTGTTTGTAAATAAACAATCATTAGGTTATGGCGGCATTCAAGGTTTAAGTACGTCACACACTGGAAGATATGTTACAATGGTTACTGGTTCAACAACTTATTATGTTTCTTCCAATTATGGTGATAGTTTTACTACTTATACTACAATGCCAACTGGTGGTGCTCGGTATGTGTATATATCTACTTCTGGACAGTATCAAATTTGTGTAGCTTCAAGCGGACAAAACATATATCTTTCATCAAATTATGGTAATAGTTTCTCTACGATTGCTAGTGTAGGTACTAGTAATTTGGGTTATCCAGTACTATCCTCCTCTGGACAATATATGGCTGTAACAGATGGTTCAAAAAATTTTTATGTTTCATTTAATTATGGTAGTACTTGGACAAATACAGAATCAAATTGTGATAGAATCGCAATGTCTGCGTCGGGACAATATATATTAACAAAGGATACTAGTGGTTCTAATGGATTAAAAATTTCAAATAATTATGGATTAAATTTCACTAAGGTTCAGTCATTTTCTATATCTATCGCAGATTTATCAATATCAGATTCCGGACAATATCAAATGGCGATATCATCGAGTTCAACATCAAATGGATATATTTATATTTCATCAGATTATGGTATAACATGGAGATCAAAAAATACCAGTATCGGTACACAACTTTGGTTTTTCTGTCGAGTATCTTCATCTGGAAAATATATGATCGCATTTTTCGATTCAAGTAATAAATTATATTATTCAAGTAATTATGGTAATGATTGGAATTATAGCGGTGTAGGACCAACCGGTTATACTTTTTATTATCCAGCATTGTCTGGATCCGGTCAATATTTTTATGTATCAGTGAGCAATAATACTTTTTATAAAATCCAGAATAGTATTTCCAACGGTGTGCTTCAAGTAGGTGGTTATAGTGGAACACTATCAGGTGTTACGGGTGCGGCGGGGTCGCTTTTTTATGATACTTCGACAACTACGGGATCAACCGCATATTTATATTTATCTACTGGAAATGGTTGGACTGCGATTCAAAGCGGAGATACTGGTGTCACTGGCGCGACTGGTGCTACTGGTGCGACTGGATATACTGGTGCGACCGGTCCAAACAGTGGTCCTACATCTATCGGTAAAATAGGTTATTCAAAGGGTGCTACCGTATTGAGCAATGATAATGGCGGTTATTTACAATTTGGTTATGCGATTGGCGGGAATACTAGCACGACTTATCCTGGTTTAGAACCTGGGTCGTTTTCGGATATTTTTAGTGTAAATCAAGCTCCCGATTTTTCAGGTGTCACTAGTAATAATTATAATACGATATACAGAAAACCATTCAAAATATCCTCAAATTTAGCATTAACTAGTATGATTACCCCAAATATGGTTGCAATTTCTCAAACTGGTCAATATCAGGTTATAATTAATGGTGCTGCGGGTCTTTATAATACTGGTTCTTTTCCTTTTTCATCTGACTATGGAAACTCATTTTCAGCTAAAACTACGAATCAGACTAGTTATAATTATAGTTCTGTAGCGATGTCATCCTCTGGAAAATATATAACCTTAGTAAGTGGTTCATCAAATAGTCAAATATATGTTTCGTCAAATTTTGGAGACTCTTTTACTACAATTTCAAATGCGGACTTTAATGGATTTCGCAGTGTCTCCATGTCTTCATCAGGTCAGTATCAAATTGTAGGACCCAGTACTAGTAGTAATTATCCGTATATATCTAAAGATTATGGTAATACATGGTCTCCAATAACATATTTTGGGTTAGGTGTTACAACATTTAGAGGTCGTACACGAATGAACGCGTCTGGTAGTATTATTTTATATCTTACAAGTTCTTCTGGAAGAATATCATATGATTATGGCAATCAATGGTATATGATTACTACGATCCCAAACCCAAGTGCGACAACCGGTATTTCTATGTCGGCATCAGGACAATATATATTGATTTCGGCTCAAACATATTTTGGTTATCTTTCTACAGATTATGGACAAACTTTTACAACAGTACCCAGCAGCAGTGTTAGTGGGTATTTGCCTTCTATATCGGCTTGTGGTAGATACATGTTTTTGTCTGGGATAGCATCGAGTAATCACTATATTTACTATTCAACCGATTATGGCTATAATTGGAGTCTATTAACCACCATGTATTCGACGACAAGTAGCAGTAATTTATCATTCGCAATGATATCTGGAAATGGACAATATTTAACTTATAGAGTGGGTACTGATAGTATAAAAATCAGTCAAAACACTATTAGCAACGGCGTCCTTCAAATCGGCGGTTATAGTGGAACACTATCCGGTGTTACAGGTTATGCTGGGTCACTTTTTTACGATACAACACAAACACCTGGAGCGACCGCCCTTATGATTTCAACCGGTTCTGGTTGGACCACAATCAAATCTTTCGTCATCGACCATCCAAATGACAAGAATAAATATTTAGTTCATGGTTGTTTAGAAGGTCCCGAAGCAGGCGTTTATTATAGAGGAATAGGTGAAATTACAAATGGTAAATCAACTGTGATTGAATTACCCGAATACGTGGAAAAATTTACGACTAATTTAACGGTACAAATTACAGGTGTTTATGATGGATATTCTATAAAGAAATATAACTCAAGTGAAATAGAAGACAATAAATTCACCGTCTATGGACCAAATGGTAGTTTTTACTGGATCGTTTATGGAACTCGGTCGGAATTTAATGTTGAACCATCAAAAGAAAATACTCTTGTAAAAGGCGATGGTCCTTATAAATGGATATAAATAGATATAAATGAATATAAATGAATATAAATGTACATGACACGTAAATGTATATATAATTTTAAATATCTAAAATATTTTGTTATTAAAAATGATAACAATACTTAATTTTTATAAAAAAAATATAAATTAAGTATTTAATAAAAAGAATTATAATAAATTAAAATTATAATAAATTAGCATAAAAATATTAAATATTTTTTCGATGACTAATGTATAATGGGTTACAATATTGTTTTAAATTTTACTCGTGCTAAATTTTTAGTTGAAAAAACATCAACTAAGGTTACCGTTACAGGTAAACAAATCGCATGGTATATTGACCCGACAACCTCCAATAAAATTATATTAGATACTAGTGATATATCTTTAAATGTTACCGAAGAAGCTAGTATTACTGATATATCTAGTAATGATGAGTATAAGACACTTGTAGAATCATTAGAAGAAACAATAAAAGATAATATAAAAACAGCATTTACAGATATAATAAATGATAGTTATGACGCAAATATTAGATATAAATATGAAAATCACTCATATGAAACATACAAAACAACAAGTCATAAAAAAAGTAAATCACATCATGATAAAAAAAGTAAATCTGATCATAAAAAATGTAAAAATAAAAAAGATTCTTCTTCATCCTCTTCAGACAGTTGTTCCGATAGTGAATCTAATAAATACTGTAAATATTTAACAAAAACTCAAACAGTTACAAATTTTTCGGGTTTATCAGTGGGTGATGTTATTATATTATATGTCGGTAAATATTTATCATATACACAATACAATACTATAATATGTGTAGGAGAAACAAAAAGTAATTGTGTAAATGTAAATGGAGGATTCAAAGCAGTTATTAGCAAATATAACTGTAAAACTGGTGAGTTAGTTGTTACTGTAAGCAGTATTATTACAGATTCCGTATTAGGAAATGATTATTATATTGTGAATTTAACTGGTTTGGATGGAACAATTGGTCAAGATGGTTTAACTGGTGCTACTGGTTCAACTGGTGCTGATGGGTCAGATGGTGATACCGGTGCGACCGGCGCCACTGGTGCGGATGGCGTAATTGGTTTGACTGGAGCAACCGGTGCTACGGGTGGAATTGGTGCGACCGGTGCGACAGGTCCTGCTGGTTTAATTGGTGAAACTGGATCAACTGGTGGAACTGGTGCGACTGGTAAAATCGGTGCTACGGGTGCTACTGGGTCCTCTGGATCTATTGGATCTACCGGTGGTACTGGTGCGACTGGATCGACCGGTTTGACAGGTGTAACTGGTGCGACTGGCTCTACCGGGTCTATTGGTTTTACCGGCGCGTCTGGATCGAGTGGTGTGACTGGTGCTACTGGTGGAACCGGTTTAACTGGTGGAACTGGTGCGTCTGGATCTACTGGTGCTATTGGTGGAACTGGTGCGACAGGTGACACTGGTGTTACGGGCGGGACTGGTGCTACTGGTGGAACTGGTGCGACGGGTGGAACTGGTGCGACTGGTTCAACTGGTGCGATAGGTCCATTAGTAGTAACACAACTGGCACAAGCCGGAACATTAAATAGCGGAGATACTGGAAATTATGATTTAAAATATGAATACAACAATGTGAATAGATATATTACTCCGAATTCTTATATAACAGTTGCTGGTAGTACAAGTGGTTATTATCAAGTTATTGGAGTTACATATGGTAGCGGAGATACATATACATTGACTTTATATAATTTTACAGAATATGATTCATCATGGGAATTGGATGCGAGTGTCGCATTAGTCGGTCCAAAAGGTCATACTGGTGTTACTGGTGCGACCGGTAGTACGGGTGCTGCTGGTGGTACAGGTGCGACTGGCGGAACCGGTGCGACTGGTGAAACTGGTGCGACGGGATCAACCGGCGCAACTGGTAGTACTGGTGCCACGGGTGAAACGGGAGCGACTGGTGGAACGGGAGCGACTGGAGGAACTGGCGCCACTGGTGAAACTGGTGCCACAGGTGGAACGGGTGCGACTGGTGAAACAGGAGCGACAGGATCAACTGGTGCTACTGGTGGAACCGGAGCAACTGGTGAAACGGGTGCGACTGGATCAACTGGCGCAACTGGTGGAACTGGTTCTACTGGTGAAACCGGTGCGACTGGATCAACTGGCGCAACTGGTGGAACTGGTGCTACTGGTGGAACTGGTGCGACTGGTGAAACTGGTGCTACCGGTGGAACTGGTGCGACTGGTGAAACTGGTGCGACTGGTGGAACTGGTTCGACCGGTGGAACTGGCGCAACAGGAGGAACCGGTGCTACTGGTGAAACTGGCGCAACTGGAGCAACTGGTGGAACTGGTGCTACTGGTGCTACTGGGGGAACGGGTGCGACTGGTGGAACTGGTGCGACTGGTGGAACTGGTGCGACTGGTGGAACTGGTGCTACTGGTGGAACTGGTGCGACTGGTGGAACTGGTGCGACTGGTGGAACTGGTGCTACTGGATTGACAGGTGCGACGGGTGGAACTGGTGCTACTGGAGGAACTGGTGCGACAGGTGGAACTGGTGCGACTGGTGGAACTGGTGCGACCGGTGGGACTGGGG
>JACCEB010569106.1_pt1 | contig 123588 bp, 109 predicted proteins | sample 7454761 | NCBI WGS metagenome assembly JACCEB01 (sample SAMN15323454, study PRJNA562643) | freshwater metagenome | isolation source: river surface water | place: USA:Blue River Watershed | collected 2017-08-18 | reverse complement strand
GAGCGCATCGACAAGCTTGCCTGGCTAGGCAGCACCTGTCGTCCCAAACCCAACGATTCGCAAGGCTTGAGTCAAGCATCAAGCCTTCGCCATCAAGTCGTTCGGTTTGATTGCGATAACGATATAGCTGATAAGACTTCAAGGCAAGGTGATGCTGAGTTAGTTATCAAAGGCCATGATCTGCCTTTGAAATTTCCGGTCAAGGTCCGCCCTGCCCGGCCAAACCTCGCATTGGCTCAGGATGCTAGGTCGATCGTCATCCGCCCAGGGCCCCAGTCAAAGGCCTGGGGGCTTCATCAACAGGGAAAGCTCGTGACTGTCGACAGCCGCCTGAGTCTTCTCTTTAAAGCCAATGCCAGCTACAAACTTCAGAAGGGAGCATATTCACTTGCCATGCGTTTGGTGGCCGACGCGGGCGCGAGCCCTGCTATCGAGCTGGGTCCGCTGTTGATTGACCATCGTTCTCAAGAGTTGCGCACCAGGCAGGCTGTTTCACTGGAAAAGGTTGAGTTGCCGGGTGTATTGAGTCGCATCGAGTATCAAGTACGCCATGAGGAATCGCAGTTGGCAAGTGACTGGCAATCGCTTGGGATCGACGTGCTTATGGTTCCTGAGCTAGACACAGTCACTTGCAGCCTTGAACCAGGCGTACTCTGGCTTTCGGGTAACTCACTCGAACTAATTGATCAAGCGGAAATCAAGCTTGACCATTCGGAGCCAATCATCGATCCAGACATGACAAAGGCATTGAACACGGCCACCCTCGAGGCCTGCCCACATGGTCTTTGCCTTGCACTTCAAGATCCCCTGAATCAGGGGGCGCAACAAATGAGTCAGCATGTGCAGCAAAGCGGGCACATGTTGGATTTATTCATTCGATTGCGATGGATCGACAAAACCTTCAAGATGAAGTTTGCCCGACCAAGGAAATGCTAGTTGAGACGGTGGAATTAATTAGAGGCGTACTTTACAGAACAGCCATACGGAACCGAGCTCGGATTGGTGACAGGCTTGCCTGCTGCACTCTCTTCGATCGCCTGGCGCAAGAACGGTATGGCTTTTGGAATATCGCCAGGACTGGCCGATCGAATGCTATCAATTGCACCGTGATAAATAATCGTTCCGGCCGGGTTTATGAGCACCATTTGCGGCGTCGTCTTTGCACCGTAAGCGCGACCCACGATACCCTGCGGATCCAATAAGCCGTAGCTCGGCCTTGCTTTTTGCTCAGTATTCCAGGCCTTCATCGCATTTGCATTGCGAAACTCGGGATGCCCTGGATGTGTTGAATTGATTTGCAGCCAAATATGCTTTTTAGATGTTGCAAACTCCTGGAGTGTTTGCATATTTGCAGCGTTGTAGTGCTTTTGAACGAAAGGACAATCGGGATTGGTCCATTCAAGAACGACCCAACTCCCCTTGAACTGCTCAAGCGTGATCGTTTGTCCATCAAGCGACTGTAAGCGAAAGCCGGGTGCAGCCTTTCCTGGCTCGATCATCGCGTGGGACTGGCAAAAAAGACCTGTCAATAAGAAAACTGAAACGAATCGCCAGATCGCTTTCATGGGTAAAACTCCATTCGAATTGTTCAAAGGCCATCAGGCTTGAGTAGCTCAGCACCTCCCAAGTAAGGCCTGAGTGCTTCAGGTATTCGGATGCTGCCATCGGCTTGTTGATGATTCTCCAATACCCCCACAAGCGCTCTGCCTACGGCAAGCCCCGATCCGTTTAGGCTGTGCAGTAACTCGGGCTTTGCATCGCGGGGCCTAAAACGCGCATGCATACGCCGTGCCTGAAAACTTTCGCAATTCGAGCAAGAAGAGATTTCGCGATAGGCGCCCTGACCAGGCAACCATACCTCGAGGTCATAGGTCTTCGATGCAGCGAAACCCATGTCGCCTGCGCACAAAAGCATGACACGATAAGGCAGCTCTAGTTTTCTTAAGATGGTCTCTGCATGCTGCACCATCTCTTCGAGCGCTTGATAAGAGGCATCAGGGTGAACTAATTGCACCATCTCGACTTTGTCAAACTGATGCTGTCTAATCATGCCGCGTGTGTCACGACCGTGAGAGCCAGCCTCGGATCTAAAACATGGTGTGTGGGCAGTAAGCCGAATCGGTAGACTTGCTGCGTCGACAATTTTATCGGCAACAAGATTGGTGAGTGAAACTTCGGAAGTTGGTATCAAAAACCAACGATCACGAAGTGCAGGCCCATGGAGTGGCTCATGCTGATGCTTTTGATCGGTGGTCGATACATCGTGGGTCGATGAAGCCGTTGTACTCAATCCTCGATTGATTTCAAATAAGTCTTCTTCGAACTTGGGCAGTTGGCCGGTGCCAAAAAGTGTTTGCCCATTCACGATATAAGGTGTGTAGCATTCCTGGTAGCCATGCTCAAGTGTATGGGTGTCGAGCATCAGCGATGCAATTGCTCTATGTAAGCGGGCAATGACTCCACGCATCAGCACAAAACGGCTCCCAGTGAGATGGGTGGCTGTTTCAAAATCCAGACCGATCGTCTCACCGATCGCTACATGATCTTTGACTTCAAAATCAAAGCTTCTCGGCGTGCCCCAGCGTCGCACCTCAAGGTTGTGGTCACTATCGCGTCCATCCGGCACCGACTCGTGAGGCGGATTGGGAATGTGTGAAAGCCATTCGCTTAAGGCTTCTTGTGCATGATCATTGCGTTTGCTCAGGGCATCAAGGGACGCTCCGATGAAAGCCACCTGCTCCATCAGTTCAGAGACATCCTCTCCCTTTGCTTTACGCTGGCCAATTTGCTTCGATAATGCATTGCGTTGCGATTGCAGGTGCTCGGTTTCAACCTGCAGGCTGCGCCGTGATGATTCCAATCGCTGGAATTGATCTAAATCAAGTGGGAAAGCCCTTTTGGCGAGTCGTTCGGCGACTAGATCGGGTTGTTTACGAAGCAAAGCGATATCGAGCATGAGAAACCTCCGTAGCTCATTTTAACGCTTGCTTTTTCAGTTTTTCGCTTTGCGAAGCTGACGCAAATTGCTCAACTTCTCACTGATCTGAATTTCTAGCCCACGCTTACTCGGTCTATAAAAGACTTGCGCATTTAGATCATCGGGCCAATACGATTGCGACGACGCAAATCCGTCTTCATGATCGTGATCATATTGATAGCCATCACCATGTCCGAGTGACTTCATCAAAGCGCTTGGGGCGTTGCGCAAATGCATGGGGACCTGGCGGCTCTTGTCCTTCTTTACCAGGGCATGCGCTTGTTTGAAAGCCGTATAACCAGCGTTGCTCTTGGCGGCAATAGCCAGATAAATGGTCGCCTGCGCTAAGGCCAGTTCGCCCTCTGGCGAGCCAAGGCGCTCGAAGCATTGTGCAGCGTCGGTGCTGATTTGTAGCGCTCTAGGGTCTGCAAGTCCAATGTCTTCCCAAGCCATGCGAACGATTCGCCTTGCGAGATAGCGAGGATCTGCGCCACCATCGAGCATGCGACAAAGCCAGTAAAGCGCAGCATCGGGGTCCGACCCTCGGACGGCCTTATGCAGCGCCGAAATCTGGTCATAAAACTGATCACCACCCTTGTCAAAGCGCCGCAAGGGCTGACTGAGGCAGCGCAGTAAAAAGTCAGGATCAATAATTTGAAGGGACTCGACATGCGCAGCATGCTGGGTCTGTTCGATAACATTTAAGAATCGTCGACCGTCACCGTCTGCATGCTCGATCAATCGATCGATGGCCTCGTTCTGATAGGGAATCGCATCTTCTAGACGCTCAAGTGCTGTGGCAAACATGGCGCGCAGTGCTTGCTCATCAAGCGGCTTAAGCACATAGACCTGCGCTCTTGATAAAAGCGCCGCGTTAACCTCAAAACTTGGATTCTCCGTCGTGGCTCCCACAAAGCAGACTAAGCCCGACTCAACAAAGGGAAGGAGTGCATCTTGTTGTGCCTTGTTGAACCGATGAATTTCGTCGATAAAGAGAAGACTTTGGGCACCAGTGTCTCGATTTAAACGAGCCTGCTCGATCGACTCGCGAATGTCCTTGACGCCAGAAAATACAGCCGACAGCGCAATGAATCGGCATTTGAAAGCCTGGGCAAGCAAGCGTGCAAGGCTCGTCTTGCCGACCCCGGGTGGACCCCACAAGATCATCGAATGTGCTCGTTGTGCCTTGATCGCCATGCCGAGTGGACTCTGATCGGACAGCAAATGCGCTTGCCCGAGCATCGATTGAATCGACTGGGGACGCAATCGATCGGCAAGGGGTTGCATGCCTTATCGGGCCATTCGTATCAAGTCAACCGATTTAGGCATCACGAAGCGGAACTGTGAAGCTGCGACAGGTCCAAGCTGCCAGTTGGAAAATTCATACCGCATGCCGCGACCGCCAAGGTCGGTAATTTGCATCACCTGGGGCATCGCTTGCGAAAAACCAAGGCTGATGTGCTCAGTCAACCCTTGTCGCTCAATCGGCGTTGCCCTAAGCCACTGCAAGCCGCCTTGATCGGGCAAGGCTTCAAAGCGAAACTTGCTCAACAGACGATCTGGACCAATCAATAGGCCCGGTGGCAGACCTTCGAGTGCTGTATTGAGTGGGCGAACTGTCACTTGCTCCAGATCTCGATCGTATATCCAAAGTGATTCGCCATCGGCAAGCACTAACTGGTCGCTCGGCGAAGCGCTGTCCCAGCGGAAGCGGTCGGGACGCTGAAATTGCAGACTTGCTTTGCCAAGGCGCCCCACTTCGCCGTCGCGCCGGATTTGCCGAAGGCCAACTTGTACCGACGCCGATTGCACCTGGCTCAGAAAACGCTCCAAGCTTGCCATCGCCGACGGCTTCGCCGGGACCTGCGATGGCTGCGCATGCCCTAGCGGCGTTGCGCATACTGCCAGGGCTATAAGCCACTGTCGCCGTCCGACCGCCGCCGTGTCGCTAACTGTCATCGTGTTCCCGCGTGGGCACTAGGATATCGCGATTCCCACTGCCAGACATGGCTGACACCAGGCCAGACTTCTCCATTTGCTCAAGCAGTCGCGCCGATCGGTTGTAGCCGATCCGCAAATGGCGTTGAACGAGCGAAATCGATGCGCGCTTGTGCTTTAAAACGACCGCTACGGCTTGGTCGTATAGTGGATCTGCCTCACCCTCAACACCAGCCTCTTGGAGGGTGTGGGATAAACCACCAAAGCCGACAGCAGAGCCGGCGTCGACCGATTCCGGCACCGAGGCTTCCAAGATACCGTCTATATATTCGGGGTCGGCAAGTGCCTTCCAATGTTCGACCACGCGGTGCACTTCCTCGTCCCCGACAAAAGCACCATGAACGCGCTGAGGAACGCCAGAGCCAGGTGGCAGATAAAGCATATCGCCCTGACCAAGTAGTGCTTCAGCGCCCTGTTGATCAAGGATAGTTCGGGAATCGATACGCGAGGAAACCTGAAACGCTATACGCGTTGGAATGTTAGCCTTTATCAAGCCGGTGATCACATCAACAGAGGGCCGCTGGGTAGCAAGAATAAGGTGAATGCCCGCCGCCCTTGCCTTCTGGGCCAATCGAGCAATGAGTTCTTCCACTTTTTTGCCGACCACCATCATCATGTCTGCAAGCTCGTCAATCACAACAACGATCATGGGCAGGCGGCGCAAGGGCTCGGGCTGATCGGGAGTGAGTGAAAACGGATTCGGTATCAACTCTTCTTTGCGCTCAGCTTCAGCGATCCGACTGTTAAAGCCTGAGAGGTTTCGAACACCCAGCTTACTCATAAGCCGATAGCGCCTCTCCATCTCGGCCACACACCAATTCAAGGCGTTGGCCGCCTGTTTCATATCAGTGACGACTGGTGCGAGCAAGTGCGGGATCCCCTCGTAGACGCTCATTTCGAGCATCTTGGGGTCGATCATGATCATCCTTACTTGAGTTGGATCCGCTTTATAAAGAAGCGACAGCAACATGGCGTTGATGCCAACCGACTTCCCCGAACCTGTGGTGCCGGCTACGAGCAAATGCGGCATTTTGGCAAGATCTGCAACCACAGGGTGACCGGCAATGTCTTTGCCCAATGCAAGTGTGAGGGGCGAACTTCCCTGTGCATAGACTTGCGAGCCAAGGATTTCTGAGAGGCGAACCGATTGACGCCTTGCGTTGGGTAGCTCAAGCCCCATGAGGCTCTTACCAGGAATCGTTTCGACGACCCGGATTGAAGTCAAAGACAGCGCACGAGCAAGGTCCTTTGACAAATTCACGATCTGGCTGCCCTTTACACCCGTTGCTGGATCGATCTCATAGCGCGTGATAACAGGCCCGGGGTACGCGGCAACAACGCTTGCTGAAACGCCGAAATCGGCAAGCTTCTTTTCAATCAGTCGCGACGTAAATTCGAGGGTTTCTGGAGACACTAATTCTTGCTGCGCGCTTGCTATATCGAGCAAGGAAATCGGCGGCAACTCGGTATCGGGCGGCAGGTCTGCAAAAAGTACGGACTGTCTCTCAGCTTGCGCACGCTCTGAAAGCTCAACCTGGGCAATAGCAGGCTCAATATGGATCGGCTCGGGATGATCATCTCGGAAAATCTTGCGCTTCTCGATGACCTGCTCCTCCCGATCAGCAAGGGCTCGTTCGCCGCGGCGTCGGTCATCGTGCGCTGCGATCGCCTGACGTGCTGCAAGAAACTGCCGTTCAATCGATGCGCCAAGGGACTCAAGCACCTCGAGCCATGAAAATCCGCCAAGCAGCGATAAACCGACGCCCAGCAAAAGCCAGCAAAAAAGCGTGAATCCCACAGGGCCCATCCAGTCGATAAGGATTGGCCCAAGCAGCAGCCCGAATACACCGCCCGGTACAAGAGGGAGCTCTGGTAGGAGGCGTAATCGCGTCGCCTCGAGCAAGACACAGGCAAAAAATAACAGCGAAAAACCGCCCGCTTTAAGCCATGCTTGAAGCGCTGGCGCTATGGAGCGGTCGTTGGTGCGGGATTCCATGAAGCGACGATCGCTTCGCAGCCTTCTGAGATCCGAAATCACCCAAACCAGGAGTCCGATTGGGAAAAGATAGGCGCTCAAGCCTGCCAGATAGAGCAAGAGATCAGCAAGCCATGCGCCGATGCGTCCCATGGCGTTTCGGATTGGCTCGCCGTTGCCGGCAGTCGACCACCCGGGATCGCCAGGATGGTAAGTCACAAAGGCTAACAATAGGCCGGTTGTTAACAGTGAGAGCGCAATCCAACGCATTTCAAGCAGCCAGCGGTTTTGTCGCGACAGTGAAGGCTCATGCAGCGGCACTTCGGCGGCTTGACGCGACCGGCGCGTACTCGCCCGGGGGCTTGAGGCTGAAGTAGTCATAGGCAGCCTATAATTTTGCCTTAGTTTGCGGCTTCCTGGGCCAGATCACTGTGAATGACACGGACTTGGCGATAGAAGCAACACAATCTCCGGCAACCTTAGAGGCATTTGTGACCCCATCATGACCGAAAAACATTGTCAGCTCCTTATTCTTGGTAGTGGCCCTGCCGGCTACACCGCCGCTGTTTACGCAGCCCGCGCGAATCTGCGTCCTGTTTTGATTACCGGTCTGGCCCAAGGCGGTCAGCTGATGACAACCACCGACGTCGATAACTGGCCTGCCGACCATGCCGGGGTTCTTGGCCCCGAACTTATGGATCGATTTCAAAAGCATGCCGAGCGCTTCGGCACGGAGATCTTGTTTGATCATATCAACAGGGTTGATCTCCAAGGTCGCCCCTTTGTGCTCGAAGGTGACTCTGGTCGCTACACTTGCGATGCATTAATTATAGCGACGGGGGCTTCCGCAAGATACTTGGGCTTGCCCTCTGAGTCAGCATTTATGGGCAAAGGCGTTTCGGCCTGTGCAACCTGTGATGGATTCTTCTACAAAGGCCAGGATGTTTGTGTCATTGGCGGCGGCAATACAGCGGTCGAAGAAGCCTTATATCTCACCAACATCGCTAGAAAAGTGACCCTCGTTCATCGTAGGGACCGCTTGCGTGCCGAGCCGATCATGATCGACCATTGGATGGAAAAGGTCTCACAGGGAAAAGGCGAGAATATTTGGTTTCACGAGCTCGATGAAGTGCTTGGCGATGCCTCAGGCGTCACAGGCGTGCGCCTTCGCGATAAGCGCAATGGAGACTGTCGAGATCTGTCTTTAAGTGGGGTTTTCGTCGCCATCGGGCACACACCAAATACAGAACTCTTCACCGGCCAACTCGACATGGAATCGGGCTACATCATTACCCGCGGCGGGCACCAAGGGCTTGCAACAGCCACCAGCATTGAGGGTGTTTTTGCAGCCGGCGATGTACAAGATCATATTTACCGACAAGCCATTACCAGTGCTGCAACCGGGTGTATGGCAGCACTCGACGCGCAGCGCTGGCTGGAAAATCAAGGGCATGCGGCTCCATGATTTAGCAGGACTGCGCGATGCGCTTAAGGTTTTTGCGCGAGAACGCGCGCGACTAGAAGCAAAGCGCCGGGCCGAATCGCTTGCGAAGGAGGTACAAGCTCGCCTTTTTCGCGAGGCCGTTCAGGATGTCACGCCCTTGCCACAGAGTGATCGCGCTGAGATTCGCAAGGTTCGCCCGCAACCGGTCGCACGACAGCGGCAACTTGATGAGGCTCGAGCGCTCGCTTCAAGCTTGTCAGATGACATCGACATCGAATTGCTGCTGCAAACCGATGAGAGCCTTTCATGGAAGCGCGATGAACTGAGCCATCAGATCATCCCCAAATTGCGTCGAGGGCATTGGAGCGTCAAAGCGCATCTCGACTTGCACGGCATGCGGGTTGATGAGGCCCGCGAAGCGCTAGTGGCCTTTCTGAGTGATGCGCTCAAGCGCGAGATTCGATGCGTTCGCATCGTTCACGGCAAAGGGCTGGGTTCGATCAACAAAGAGCCGATTCTTAAAAATAAGGTCTTGCGCTGGCTGGTACAGCGCGAAGAAGTGCTGGCTTTTTGCCAGGCTAGACCCAACGATGGGGGATCGGGCGCACTTATCGTGTTGTTGATCGCCGCGGGGCACCCAAGGAAGGCCAAGGCACCGCCCAAAGCATCAAGCGCCGCCTAAAACATAAAGCGACCCCCTGTCTTTCTACGTGATTCAGACGGCGGCCTCACCGGTTTCACCCGTTCGAATCCGAATGACCTCTTCAACCGCTTCAATAAAGATTTTGCCATCACCGATGCGGCCTGTTCGCGCCGCTGCAACAATTGCCTCTGCAGCACGTTCAGACATGGCATCAGCAACGATGACTTCGATCTTCACTTTGGGCAAAAAATCAACAACATATTCGGCGCCACGATACAGTTCCGTATGCCCTTTTTGTCGCCCAAAACCTTTAACCTCCGTGACGGTCAGGCCAGTGATACCGACCTCAGCAAGACTCTCCCTGACCTCATCGAGCTTGAATGGCTTAATAATGGCTGTAATGCGTTTCATCTGATCTCCCTCCGAAAACAGCTTTTTTTCATGTCAGCGCCATCCCGAAGTGATCGGGTAGCGCCAATCGCGTCCCCAGGCTCGGGGCGTTACCCGAACACCTACCGCAGCCTGTCTGCGCTTATATTCGTTGACTTGGATCAAGCGTACAACGCGTTGGATAGTCGCGTCATCAATGCCCCCTATGCTGAGCTGATCGCCCGACAAATTGCTTTCCATATAGCGCTGGATAATGCTGTCGAGCACATCGTAGGGTGGCAGTGAGTCCTGATCGGTCTGATCTGGGCGAAGTTCTGCGCTCGGCGGCCTCTCGATGATGCGCATCGGAATGATCTCGCTCAATTCATTACGGTATGCCGCAAGCCGGTATACAAGCGTCTTGTAGACGTCTTTTAATACGGCAAAGCCGCCCGCCATATCCCCGTACAAGGTTGCATAGCCAACGGCCGACTCGCTCTTGTTGGAAGTGGTCAACACCAGCGAACCATGCTTATTGGATAAGGCCATCAAGATGGTGCCCCGGATGCGAGCCTGAAGATTTTCCTCCGTAGCATCTTGCGCCTTGCCGTTAAAGTCGTCGGCGAGAATTGCCAAGTAGGATTCGAAAAGGCCTTTGATTGGATACTCGTCGTAGCGAACACCGAGTCGGGCCACCATATCGCGCGAGTCTATCCACGAGATATCGGCTGTGTACTGAGATGGCATCATCACGGCGCGAACGCGCTCGGCGCCTAGCGCATCCACTGCAATTGCAAGCGTGACCGCGGAATCGATACCACCGGAGAGACCAATTAGGACCCCAGGGAACTTGTTCTTGAGCACATAGTCCCGCGTACCAAGCACTAAGGCCCGCCAAACCTGCTCTTCTTCGGAAGCAATACGAAGAGGCACGGGCGTGGGGGCAAGACCTTGCTTGAGCTCATCAACGCTCATGACCAACAAATCAGGCTCAAAGGCTTGTGCTTGATGATGCAAAGTGCCGGTTCGATCCAGTGCAAACGAGCAGCCATCAAAAACAAGTTCATCCTGACCGCCCACCAAATTCGCGCTGAGCATCGCTAGCCCACGGGCCGACAAATGTTTGCGAGCCACATCAAGGCGTTGCGACTGCTTATTAATATGAAAGGGTGAGGCGTTGAGGACTAAAACAGCATCAGGACGGAGGTCTTGTAGGGGTTTACAGGCCTCGTCAGTCCAAAAGTCCTCGCAGATCAAAAGCGCAAAGCGCTTGCCAAACGATTCGACCACACAGCTTTCCTGCCCTGGATCGAAGTAACGCTTTTCGTCGAAGACATCGTAATTGGGTAGTGCCTGCTTGTGGTACCAGGCGAGTGGCTTGCCGCCACGTAACCACACGGCAGCGTTATAAAGCTTGCCATGCTTCCCACGCCTGGGCAGCCCTACGATGACATCAATCGGCAGCGATGCGATTTGCTCGCCGAGCAATGCAAGGCTCGACTCGCAACGATCGATAAACGCTGGGCGAAGAAGCAAGTCTTCGGGCGGATAGCCGCAAAGCGATAACTCCGGTGTGAGCAAAATGCCCACGCCCCGCGCACTGGCATCGCTTGCGGCCTCTACAATTCGCGCACGGTTTGCATCAAAGTCTGCAACGGTCTGGTTCAGCTGAGCTGCCGCAATAAGCATAAGGACTCCTCCACGTGGATTATCGCACGCGCTATCTCGAGCGGATTGCCGAAGTCCCCGAGTCGGCTTGGGACAGCCTGCTACCAAATCACCCTGCCGCTGGGCTCCTTAGTCATGCCATGCTTTCGGCTTTTGAAGAAGGCGCATGCCTTGGGACTGAAAGCGGCTGGGATGTTCACCACTGGACGCTGTGGGATCCCAATGGCGATCTTCTTGCAGCCTTGCCGCTCTATCGCAAATGGCATTCATATGGCGAGTATGTGTTTGACTGGGCTTGGGCCAATGCCTACGCGAGGCACGGACTTAACTACTACCCCAAATGGCTTAGTGCTGTGCCTTTTACGCCGATAAGTGGGCCTCGCTTGCTCCGTCGACATGACCATGATCCCTTGATCATGGCTCGCCTACTTGATGACTTAAAAGCCCTTCGCGGATCGTCAGCGCACCTATTGTTTAGCGATGGTCTGAATGAGTCGGATCGCACCACCTTGAAGTGTGCTTCCTGGATGCATCGAACCGGTGTGCAATTTCATTGGTACCACGCAAACTATAAGGATTTCGACGATTTTCTCCTTGCTTTATCGCAATCAAAGCGAAAAAAGATTCGTGCCGAACGCCGTAAGGTGAAAGAGCAAGGTATTGAATTCAAAGTGAAAAGTGGCGCAGATCTCCATGAGCGCGACTGGGCCTTCTTTTACGAATGCTATGAGCGCACCTATCGGCTGCATGGCAACGCGCCCTACTTAACGCCGGAGTTTTTTTTACGCCTGCATCATGCGCAAGCGGAACGCTGCGTCTTGTTTATCGGTTCCGATCAACAGGGCCCCTGCTGCGCGAGTCTGCTGTTTCGACACAAAGACAGGGCCTTTGGGCGCTACTGGGGCGCTGTCCGTGATTATCCCTTCGTACATTTTGAAGCTTGCTATTACCAGCCGATCGAATGGGCTATCCGCGAAGGCATTCAATGCATCGAAGGGGGAGCCCAAGGCCAACACAAAATGGCGCGCGGCTTTGACCCTACCCCTACCGAGTCTTGGCATTGGCTACGACACCCAGCCTTCGCTGACGCAGTTGAACAATTTCTAAGTCAGGAGGAGGCGCAAATGGGTTATTTGCTCGATGAACTCCAAGAGCATCGAGCATTCAAATCAACAAGCTCCGCTTAAGGAACTTATTAAAAGTGGGGTTTGACCGTCGCACTGCGAAAACGATCGAGTCCTTCAACGATTTCGCGCTTTGCATCATCGGGTCCGCCCCAGCCTTTGATCTTGACCCACTTACCAGGTTCTAGATCTTTGTAGTGTTCAAAAAAATGTTGGATCTGCATCAGACGCTCGGGCTGTAAATCCTCGGGGCGTTTCCAGTGTTTGTAGATAGGAAGAATCTTGTCAAGCGGCACAGCGAGTAGCTTGGCGTCGCCTCCCGCCTCATCATCCATCTTAAGCACACCAATCGGCCTGCAACGCAACACCGAGCCCGTTGTGACGGCAAAAGGCGTAATTACCAAAACGTCAACCGGATCTCCGTCTTCACCAATGGTATGAGGAATATAACCATAATTACAGGGATAGTGCATCGCCGTCATCATGAAGCGATCCACAAAAAGTGCGCCGGTTTCCTTATCCACCTCATATTTCACCGGTTCGGCATTCATCGGGATTTCAATAATGACGTTGAAATCATCTGGCGGGTTGCGACCGGAGTCGACGCGATCAAGATTCATGTTTATGTTCCTACTGGAGAATCCGAAAGTATAACGAAGGCTTCTGTTTCATTTTCAAGGAGAGACTGATATGCGCTTAGAAAACAAGGTGGTGGTGGTGACTGGTGGTGCCCAAGGCTTTGGCGAAGGGATCGTGCGGCGCTTTGCCACCGAGGGGGCTCGAATCGTTATTGTTGACATTCAAGAACAAGCAGCGCAGGACTTAGCACAGTCTTTGCAGTCTCGAGGCATTTCGGCCATCGCTGTTAAAGCCGATGTATCCAAGGGGCCTGATATGCACCACTTGGCAGCGACCACGCTCAAGTCCTTTGGTCGAGTTGACGTGGTCGTGAACAATGCCGGTACGTCCCATCGAAATCAATCGCTGATGACCGTCGATGAAGACGAGTTTGACCGCGTATTTGCCGTCAACGTGAAAAGCATTTATTGGGCCGCCCAGGCCTTTGTTGGCCACTTTCGAGCCCAAGGCGCTGGCGCTTTTATCAATATTGCCTCGACCGCAGGTGTACGCCCGCGACCCGGGTTGGTTTGGTATAACAGCACCAAAGGCGCCGTCATTACTGCCTCAAAAGCGATGGCCGTCGAGCTAGCGCCTGACAACATTCGGGTAAATGTGATTAACCCTGTGGCAGGAGACACCCCTTTGTTGGGCACCTTTATGGGTGAGGATACGCCGGCAATGAGGGCAAAATTTATTGCCAGCATTCCCTTGGGACGTTTATCACAGCCCCAAGATATCGCTCATGCAGCACTCTATCTCGCCTCGGACGAGGCAGCATTTATTACAGGGGCCTGCCTAGAGGTTGATGGCGGCCGCTGCGTTTGAGCCGCTTCCCGGTAAAGACCCGTAGCCTCTTCACTGCGCTCGGTTTGCTCAAGTAAGCGAGCCAGCGCAAGTCTTATGCCAGGTGAATCATCCTTGGCCATACTTTCACGCAAGTAGGCCTCGGCTTTGCCCCATAGCTGCTGTTCGCTGCAAACCCGGCCAAGGGCCGCGAGCAAGGAAGGCTCGGGCCCCCATCGCTGCAACCATTGCTCCATATTGTGTAGCTTTTCCCTGCCGCTTAATGCATCGAGCCCGGCATATTGGTCAACGACCGTGCCACTGAAGCGTTTCCGTAGCACGCGCTCAGCGATATCGGCGGCTGTCGAAAAGTCAGCGGCGCGGCGGAAAGCCTCGATCGCTGATTCGGCAATTGGCGATTCATAGGCGAGTTCGCGACCTATTTGTCGCCATAATGACTTGGTCGCAGCCAAGTCGGTACCGGTTTGATTCAGGAGATTGCGCCATGCGCGCAATCGCAACGCAGCAACGGCAGATGCTGCCACCATTTGCCTGCGCTCGAGCTGAGAGAGCACCGGCAATAAGGCTTGCCATTGTTGTTCGAGTTCAAGTGCTGCCAGGCGAAGGCGAAGTGCGTGAACTTGTCTTGCCGTACGGGGCTGCAAACGGTCTAGTGCCGCAAGCGCTGCAGCACCATCGCGATCTTGAATCGCGCAGTCGGCTGCTAAAAGCTGTGCCTGATCCTTGAGACCGAATTCTTGAGCACAGCGCTCGATCCACTGATCCCGGCGATCCAAGGCCCTGAGACCATGACAGGCGCGAGCAGCAACAAGTGCAGCCGCTCCACCTTGCTCGGGTAAGTGCAAGGCGAGTTGGCTTTGCTTTTCGGCTCTCGCGAATCGCCCCTCAGCCAGCGCAACCGTAGCTTCGCGAAACGCAGTCAAAGCCCGCTCTCGATAGCGATGTTCACGATGTGAACGAACCCGAGCGGGCAAGGAAATCAATTGGACGAAGGCTTTGGAGGCGAGGAACATCAAAACAACGATGGCGATCAGCAAGACCACAGCGGTGTTGATGGACAGATCAACACGGTATGGGGGCCAGAAGATCGCCAGGTTTCCGTGGTTGAACATGAGCAATAGCGCTACGGCCACGGCGCTTGCCAGAACAACCAAAATGCCTAGAATCCAGCGCATGGTTCAGTCCAGGGCTAGGATCAACATGGGGTGATGATTCAACACCCTTAGGTCCTAGCGAGCGGTGCGCGCATCGCGTGCGCTTCGCGCGCTACGAATGGCAGTAAGGGTTTCAGCGAGCGCTTGCTGGTCCAGCGACAGGCGCATCGATTGCAGTTGCTTGAGACTTTCTAGCTGAGCCCCGACTAATCGTTGCTCTGGATCGAAATATCGTTGCAGCAGCAGACTGGCACGATCGGTATCAGTTCTGAAAAGCACATCGTTTCGCCACATAGCTGCGAGCCTTGCACCCATCAGGTGCAAACGTAGTTGCTCACGCAAAAAGTAGGCTTCTTGAGGAGCTGCGAGTAGAGCATCGGGGCGATCCACCCGAGTGACCCTGAATAAATCGCGAATAGCACGAAGCAAATTCAAACCCACTTGCTGACCCCAGCGGGCGAATTCTTCGGTGTGCACCCAGACTTGGGTGCCGTCACCTGTTTGTGAGCTTGTTGATTTCGCGTGAAGCACAGCATTTTCTTTTGTTGCTGGTTTCAACCCAGCTTTTGCTATTTCTTCAGCCTTGGAACTCGATAAGAGCTCCCCTGGTGTTCTTGCCTCCGAAAGTAGTTGCAAAGCGTCCACCTGACCAAGCATGACATCAAGGCGTTGAGCCACTTGAATCGGGTCGTGAACTGACTCGGCCTTTAAGCGTTCAACGTCGCGTTGCAAGGCGCGTTGAACTGCCAGGAGGCTAGGTTCTCTGAGCCGGCCCAATCGCAGATCGATCTCGCCGAGTACCAAGAGCGTCGTGTTTAACCCACCAAACTGAAGTTGCTGCACAGCGGCAAGAACGCTTCGCTCGATTTCGTGAAGCAGTGCATCAGCGGATTCAACCGCCATGCTCTTATAAAGTTGTTCGAGCTGTGCTTGCTGGCCAATGCTTTCGCTGACTTTGGATTCCAGTACTGATGCTCTTGATCCAAGCTCTCGCATCTCGTCCTGATAAAGTTTGGCTTGCGCTTCAAGCTGAACGATCCGTTGATCTGCTCCCTGAAGGCGGCGCGCTGCACTGGTCTCCACCCTATCCATCCGTTGCGAGAACCAGTATCCGCCACCGGCTGCAAGCGCCACGATGAGAACCAAGCTAAGCCAGCCCAAACCTGCACCGCGAGGCGCTGCTGACTTGGCTTGGGGACTTTCAGAAGATGTTGGTGACGGAGCCTGCGACGGCTGCGGGGCGCTTGGTGGTGGAACCTTTGGATCTTCGCTCGCTTGCATGCCCGCGATTCTAGCAAGTAAGCGCTAGGCCAAGGCGAGCGCGCCAAGAAATGCCTGCTTGCCCGCCACAACCCTTGACTCGCCGCAATAACCCAGGGCTCTTGCACGATCGATAATGCGCTCGTGAGGAGCGAATAGATGGGCCTTTACTAGCGCACTCGTAGCATGACTGAGCAAGCAACTTGTCGATCGATCCGCGCTCTTGATGGCACTTTGTTTGTTTTGATCAAGGACCTGTTGCCAACGCTCGAGCAGAGCGACCGAGCCGATCTGCCATGCAAGATTTTGGGTCGTTGCTAGGGCTTGTAAAAGCTGCGACCACCTCTCTGCCTGCCAGTCAATCCAGCACTCACGATAAACCGCATGCACGCTTACTGGGGGCGAGCCATGGGGTGGGTATAACGATTGAAGTGCTTCAACGCGATCTTGCGCACAAAGCAGATGCAGCCGACGGCTTCCAATCCATTCACGGGTCGATGGGTCCTTCATCAGGCTGGCAAGATCCCGCTGCCTTAAGCCTCCAAGCCTTCGAAGCGCATGGGGCTCGTCCGTTGGAAAATGACGATGCAGTGCGTCGAGGCTACCCTCTCCCAAGCAAAGCCACGCCATTGAGCGAAGTTGCTGTTGGTCGAAACAGGCGTTTTGGAGTCCTTTCGCTAGACAGGCGATCGCACCGGGGCTGACCGGTAATAAGACATCAAGGTGAGGGTCTAGCTTAGTGATCCAGCTATTGAGCGCATTGGCACTGTCGCCCAAGGACTCGAGCAGCAGCAAGGCAGCGTTCAGTACCTCAAAGCCTTGATCCGCGAGCCAGCAGGCCTGCTCGCTTGCCCTTGGCTCTGCAAGGCTTAGGAGGACGGTGCGTTGACCCAAGGGGTTTCGCCTTGGCTCATCCAGGGTTTTGCACCCTGATCGATTAACTGGCGAGCAACCCTCGCACCTAACTCAACCGCATCTGCCTGTGAGCTGAGCTTCGCATGGTCTTCGGCATGGAGCATCCGCCCGTCATTAAGTCGGATACATGCCTTAAGCGTCATTTGATCCCGATCCAACTTGGCATGAGCCGCAAGTGGGACTCGGCAGCTGCCGCCAAGTTGCAGGGCGAGCTCTCGTTCGGCGGATACTTCTAATTGCGTTGGTCGGTGGGCTAACACCTGCAAGGCTTCGAGCAGGTCCTCGCGTTGAACCAGGCACTCGATACCTAATGCCGCTTGGCCAACAGCTGGTAGCATAAGTTCGATGTCGCAGTACTGGGCGATGCGATGGCTGAGCCCAAGTCGCTTTAAGCCTGCAGCTGCCAAAACAATACCGTCAAATTCGCCACGATCAAGCTTAGCAAGGCGCGTGTCAAGATTGCCTCGTAAGGGTTGAATACGCAGATCAGGTCTGAATGTTTTTAGTTGCGCCTCTCTTCGCAAGCTTGATGTGCCCACGATGGCTCCCTCTGGCAGTGCGTGTATCGACGAATAGCCAGGACTAACCCAAGCGTCTCGCGGGTCTTCGCGCTCCATCACAACCGCCAGACAAAACGGTTCGGCGAGCGTCATCGGTACGTCTTTAAGCGAATGAACAGCAATCTCTGCATCGCCGCGCAGCAAAGCAAGCTCGAGTTCCTTGGTGAAAAGCCCTTTGCCACCAATTTCATATAAAGCGCGATCTAGAACGCGGTCGCCCTCGGTGGACATGGCAATAATGTCGACACTTGACTCGGGGTAGTGGCTTTTCAATCGGCTTTGTACATGCTCGGCCTGCCAGAGGGCGAGCCTGCTCTTGCGGCTCGCAATACGAAGAAGTTTGGAGGTACTTGTCATCGATATAAAAGAAAGACGCTTGCCGAGACTCAGGACACGAGATTTCGTACCACTGACCACTGCCGACGACTAACAGGCAGCCGATCGGGCAAGTCATGAAGGACTACCTGCCAATAAGGGTCGCTACCTTCGCCAGAACCGTCGGCACTGACCCGCTCAAAGCCGGCGATGGCCGCCTTGGACACCAAGGCATTGCGGTGAATGCGTACAAAGACATCCGAAAATTCTTCTTCAAGAGAGGTCAAGGATTCCTCAATCAAGAACTCTCGCTCCTTGCTGCGAATGGTGACGTACTTCATCTCGGCCTTGAGGTAAATCACCTGTTCGATGGGAACCAACTGAACCCGCCCACGCTCATGAACCGATAAATGCCTTCGCTTTGGCGAAAGCAATCTGGCGGCACTACCGGTCATCTCAATCCGCTCTTCTGCGCTGCGTTGACCGATCCGCCGAAGCGTGTCGAGTAAGCGCGCCACGCGAACAGGTTTAAGCAAGTAGTCGATAGCGCGAACCTCAAAGGCCTCGATAGCAAACTCATCAAAAGCTGTCACGAAAACGACCATGGGCATGACGATGCGGCCATGCGCCGCCTGCGCGGACAAATGCCGAGCCAACTCGATACCACTCATGCCCGGCATTTGCACATCAAGAAAAACAACCTTGGGTTGTAAGCTTTCGATCATGCCAAGGGCTTCGGTACCCGAGCTTGCCTCGCCGACGACTTCAACCTTGAATTCTTTAGCAAGGTCACCGAGCAATTCGCGAAGGCGCGCCCGAGCTGGAGACTCATCGTCGACGATCAATACGCTGGTATGTTCAGACATGCGCAGACTTTTTTTCCTCGCGGCAAGGAAACTCGAGGGTGAGTCGAAAGAATTCCCGGCTTCGTTCAATATGCATCGATGCTTCGATATCGTACAGCAAGGCGAGCCTTTGGCGCACATTTGACAAAGCCATCTGTCTGCCTGCTCGCAAGGGCCCCTCACTTGTCATCGGGTTCTCGATCAACACCTGGACACGGTCCGAACGCCGAAACACTCTGAGCAGTACTTTGCCACCTTTTTGTGTAGGTTCGATCCCATGGTGGACCGCATTTTCAAGTAACGGTTGTAAGAGTAAGGGCGGAACAAGTGCCGCCAGCGCAGATTCATCCAAATCAAAGTCGACCTGTAGCCTTTCACCTAGGCGTTCCGATTCGACGGCCAAGTAATCGCGACAAAAACGCACCTCATCGGCAAGCGGTACGAGTTCACGCTCATCTCTCAACAACATGCGAAACAAGTCGGCAAGCCCCTCTAGAACTGCTTCAGCGCGACGCGGCTCGCTTCTTATGAGACCAAGCACGGCATTGAGCGCGTTGAAGAGAAAATGCGGGCGTATCTTCGATTGCAAGGCTTGAAGTCTTGCGCGATCTAGCGCCGGCGACAAGGCCTGTTCGCGCCAGCGCAATACCAAGGCAATCATGGCTGCAACCCCTGCCCCACCAAGGCCGCGTCCAAGCAAGGCAAACCAATTGTCTTGCATGTGGTGTTCCATCATCTTAAGTACCGAGACGGTCCACCAAGCAGCAAGAATCGACAAAGACGCCGAGAAACCGAGCAAAAACGCCCACTGCGTCCACTCGGGCCACAAAAGGGCGCGACGTCGTGTAAGGCTCATCAGCGGCAAACCAATCAACATAGCGGGTAGGACCGCGAACTGTTGGGCAGTCCACTCAGCAACAAGTTCATCTAGATGGTCTGAAGCGCTCCATGCTACACATAAAAGCATGGCTTGAATCAACAAAAAGACCCGTAAGGCAATGCCTGGATTGGCACAGTCGGGAAGCACGGGAATTGGCGCTTCTTCTTCGCTAGCGACGATTTCAAGGCGGGTCATCATGATGGTTTGCTGTTGGCTGTCATTCGTTTATGGTCCTGATAACAAGGCAGTGATCCTATAATCCTGCCACTATGAGCAATTCACTTGACAGAAAACAAGAGGCTTGGTCGGCGCGCTTTAACGAGCCGGTGAGCGAAATCGTTAAACGTTACACCGCTTCGGTGGGGTTTGACCAACGCCTTGCCGATGCCGATATCAAAGCCTCGCTCGCCCACGCTCAAATGTTGAGGGAACGAGGCATCATCACGAACGCCGATTTCAACGCGATTGTTGAGGGCATGGCGCGAATAAGAGCGGAAATCGATCATGGTGCGTTTGTCTGGTCGATCGATTTGGAAGATGTCCATTTGAATATCGAGCGAAGGCTTACACAGCTCGTTGGCGACGCCGGTAAACGATTGCACACCGCCCGATCCCGAAACGATCAGGTCGCAACTGACATTCGTCTCTGGCTGCGCAGCGAAATCGATGAGCAGGTCAAATTGCTGAGGCAATTGCAAAAGGCCCTGCTCGATCAGGCAGGCCGACACGAGCAAACCGTGATGCCAGGATTCACCCATCTTCAAGTTGCCCAGCCCGTCAGTTTTGCTCATCACCTACTTGCCTACGTCGAAATGTTTTCGCGCGATGAATCTCGACTTTGCGATTTACGCCGGCGCGTCAATCGATTGCCGCTCGGAGCCGCTGCTCTTGCCGGCACGAGTTTTCCAATCGATCGTGAGCGGGTTGCCGCCCTACTCGATTTCGAGGGACTTTGCGAAAACTCGCTCGATGCGGTGTCTGATAGAGACTTTGCGATCGAGTACTGTGCGGCGGCTTCCCTGATCGCAGTACATTTTTCGCGACTATCAGAGGAATTGGTGTTGTGGATGTCACCCAACATCGCTTTCATCGACCTGCCCGACCGTTTTTGTACGGGCTCCTCGATCATGCCTCAAAAGAAGAATCCCGACGTGCCTGAACTAGCACGTGGCAAGACCGGGCGTGTTGTTGGGCACTTGATGGGATTACTCATGCTTATGAAGGCCCAACCACTGGCCTACAACAAAGATAATCAAGAGGATAAAGAGCCCCTCTTTGACACAGTCGATACGATTACTGATAGTTTGCGCATTTATATCGATCTGATTGCTGGCATCATGGTGAGAGAGGAGCGCATGCGTGAAGCCGCAGGACGTGGTTACGCAACTGCAACTGATCTTGCCGATTATCTTGTGCGCAAGGGCATGGCTTTCCGGGATGCGCATGAGGCGGTTGCTTTGGCGGTTCGAGAAGCAGACCGCGAAGGCATCGATCTCAGCGCGCTATCGCTAGAAAGACTGAAGGAGTTCTCGAACCTGATCGAGGACGACGTGTATCAGGTTCTGAGTCTTGAGGGCTCGCTTGCAGCGAGGAATCATGTTGGAGGCACGGCCCCTGCGGCCGTGCTTGCTGCCATAGCACGCCATCAAAAAAGGCTTGCTTGAAGCTTCAAGCGCTTGCGCGTAGTTTTAAGCACTCGCAAGCGCTCCAAACCTTAGACATTCCTAGCGCTTGCGCGGGGGCAGGTCGGTACAAATCCCCAGCGCTGCCTCTGCTGCCATGCCAATACTCTCTCCGAGTGTTGGATGAGGATGAATAGTCTTACCAATATCACTTGCATCAGCACCCATCTCGATGGCTAAGGCAATTTCACCGATCATGTCGCCTGCTTGGGTGCCCACAATCGCACCGCCAAGCAATCGGCCGTGGTCTGCGTCAAACAAAAGCTTGGTGAATCCCTCATCACGGCCATTGGCAATAGCGCGACCCGAAGCCGCCCAGGGAAACAGCGCTTTGTTGACTTTAATGCCGCGCTTTGCTGCGTCGGCCTCAGTAAGCCCTGCCCAGGCAATTTCTGGATCGGTATAAGCGACCGATGGAATAACCCGTGCATCGAAATGATCTTTAGAACCATGAGCCGCCTCGGCAGCAACATGGCCTTCATGAACGGCCTTGTGTGCGAGCATAGGCTGTCCGACAATGTCACCGATAGCGAAAATATGACTTTGATTGGTTCGCATCTGGCTATCGACCGGTATAAATCCGCGTTCGTCGTGTTTGACCATTGCTGAATCAAGACCGAGGTTCAGACCATTGGGTCTGCGGCCCACTGCACACAAGACAAGGTCATACGACTTTTCAGTCTGCTTGCCCTGGTCATCTTCAAACCTGACAAGTATGCCATCGCTCACGACGCTCGCTCCGATGGTTTTTGTTTTTAGCATGATCTGATCAAATCGATGGCTATTGAACTGCTGCCATACCTTCACCAAGTCGCGATCAGCACCCGGCATCAAACCGTCGAGCATCTCGACCACATCAAGCCTGGCGCCGAGGCTTGAATAAACCGTTCCCATTTCCAGACCGATAATGCCACCGCCAATAATCAGCATGCGCTCAGGAATCAGCGGCAGCTCGAGCGCACCTGTTGAATGGACGACTCGAGGGTCCTCAGGCAGGAATGGGAGCTTAATCGCTTCAGATCCAGCAGCAATGATTGCCTTGGCAAAACTGATATTTCGCTTTGAGCCGTTGTGTTCATCGACTTCGATGGCATGTGGACTGACGAAAACTGCACGTCCTTGCACATGTTCAACTTTTCGGGCCCTGGCCATCGACGCCAGACCACCAGTGAGCTTCTTAATAACCGACTGCTTCCAGTCACGTAAGCCATCAAGTTCAAACTCGGGTTTCCCAAACCGAATGCCGTGCTTCGCCAAGCGCTGAGCCTCATCGCTAACGGCAGCTACGTGCAGTAAGGCTTTTGAGGGTATGCACCCAACATTAAGGCAGACTCCTCCAAGGCTGGCGTATCGCTCAATCAGCATTACCTTCATGCCAAGGTCAGCGGCTCTGAAAGCCGCTGAGTAGCCGCCGGGTCCACCGCCTATAACCAGCAAATCACAATCAAAGTGACCCGAGTCAGTAGGTGGTTTCTCGCTGGACAGTACTTTGTCGAGTGGTGCCTTAGTGGGTAGTGCCTTGTCAGGAGCTGCCTGGGTAGGTCGTTGATCCGGTGCCGGCGAAGCTTCCAAAACTTGCGACGTTTGCCCTACCCGCTCGGCACTCGACGACTGCGATGTCGCTACACTGAGCCGCATGATCAAGCTACCCTCCGAGACCTTATCGCCGAGCTTAACGAGAATCTCCTCAATAACACCTTCTTCGGGTGAGGGAATCTCCATCGAAGCCTTATCGCTCTCGACGGTAATCAAGGACTGCTCATGTTTCACATGGTCACCTTTGGCGACCAAGACTTCGATCACGCCAACTTCGCTAAAGTCGCCAATATTAGGTAGTGTTACGTCGACGGTTGCCATATCAATTTTCTTTATCAAAGCGTTACGCGTCGGAAGTCGCTAAGTAGCTGGCCAAGATAGCTAATGAATCGCGCGGCCGCCGCACCATCAATCACGCGATGATCATACGAAAGAGATAGGGGCAGCATGAGTCGCGGCTCAAAGCTCGTGGTTCGAGCCTGCCACTGCGGCTTCATTTGCCCGCGCCCTACCCCCAAAATGGCTACCTCAGGGGCATTGATGATAGGTGTGAAAAAGCTACCGCCAATACCGCCTAGTGATGAAATGGAGATCGATCCACCTTGCATATCGGCTGGAGAGAGCTTGCCCTCTCTCGCCTTTGCTGCTAATTCAGAGCTCTCCCGTGCAATATCGAGGATCCCTTTCTTATCAGCGTCTCTCAGCACAGGAACCACCAAGCCATTGGGCGTGTCGGCAGCAAAACCTATATGCATATACTTTTTGAGAATCAAATCATCGCCTTCAAGAGAGGCGTTAAATTCTGGAAAACGCTTCAAACATTGAACCATCGCCTTGACAATAAATGCGAGCATCGTGAGCTTGATCCCTGACTTCGCGTGTTCGTCGTTGAGGGCTTGTCTGAAGGTTTCAAGGTCGCTGATATCGACCTCATCGTGTTGGGTGACGTGAGGAATCATCACCCAGTTACGATGCAGATTGGCCCCTGAGATTTTCTTGATTCTTGATAAAGGTTTGCGCTCGATCGCTCCAAATTTTTCAAAGTCAACCTTAGGCCAGGGAATTAAGCCCAAGGCGGCACCTGATCCGCTGGCCGATATGCCGTTCTGCTCTGTTGATGAAGGGCTGCTTTGTAAAGCACCCTTTACGTAGCTTTGAACATCAGTCTGGGTAATCCTTCCCTTTGCGCCACTTCCCTTGACACGGCTCAAATCAACACCGAGCTCGCGCGCAAATTTGCGAACCGACGGCGATGCATGGGGCTTGTCTAACAGAAGTGTTGCAGCGTCGGCCTGGTGAGATGTTGAAGCTTGCGGCATGGCAGTTTGTGGAGGGGTAGAAACTGCCTCGAGCTTTGTCGGGCTCGTCGCTGCCGTGCTTTTCGCTGCTGCATCTGTGTCGATTGCGGTTGTTGCTGTCGCGGTTTGCGCTCGCTCACCGACAGAAAGCGATTGCTCGCTATGTCCCGCTAATTGAATACGCGCAATTGCTGTACCCTCTGATACTTTATCGCCAAGTTTTATAAGCAAACTTTCGATCACACCGGCTGCGTTCGATGGTATTTCCATCGATGCCTTATCACTTTCAACAGTGATGAGTGATTGTTCAATGTTTACATGATCGCCCGGTTTAACGAGCAACTCAATCACGGTGACTTCGGAGAAATCTCCAATGTCAGGTACTTTGATCTCCAGCACTTGCATGCGTTTTTCTCCGAAACGGGCTTTACGAATAATTATGCGTAGGCAGGATCAATTTTTTCGGGATTGATCTTATAACGAGCGATAGCCTCACTTAGTACCGAGGCTTTGAGCTGTCCTTCATTGACCAGATGCTTTAGTGCTGCCAAGACGACAAAACGACGATCGACCTCAAAATGTTCGCGTAATTTATAGCGGAAATCCGAGCGACCAAAACCATCGGTCCCAAGAACGCTGTAATCACGACCCTTAGGAATGAAAGCACGAATTTGATCGGCAAAGGATTTCATGTAGTCGCTTGTTGCAACAATAGAACCCTTTCGCGAGGCAAGCATTTCAGTGACATAGGCGACTTTGGGTGGCGCTTCTGGATGTAATAAGTTAAAACGATCACAAGCCAAGGCTTGTCTGCGCAACTCAGTAAAGCTTGTTGTGCTCCATACATCAGCGGCGACCTGCCAATCGTCTGCAAGCATCTGTGCTGCAGCGATAGCCTCGCGCAGGATGGTTCCAGAGCCCATCAATTGCACCTTAAGTGTTGACTCAGGTGCCTTTTGCAGCAAATACATGCCTTTGATAATGCCTTCTTTGTCTTCATCTCGAAGGCCGGGATGGGCATAATTTTCATTCATCAGCGTTATGTAATAAAACACATTTTCCTGATTGCCGACCATTCGCCTCAAGCCGTCATGGATGATGACGGCAACCTCGTGTGCAAAACTTGGATCGTAGGAAACGCAATTGGGAATCGTGCTCGACAAAAGATGACTGTGCCCGTCCTCGTGCTGTAATCCTTCTCCATTGAGGGTTGTTCGCCCAGCTGTCGCACCCAACAAAAATCCGCGCGCTTGCATGTCTCCAGCAGCCCAGGCCAAATCACCGATACGTTGGAAACCAAACATCGAGTAATAAATATAAAACGGAATCATGACTCGATTGTTGGTCGAGTAAGAGGTGGCCGCAGCGATCCACGAACTCATCGCCCCTGCTTCATTAATGCCTTCCTCAAGGATTTGCCCCGCTGCATCCTCGCGGTAATACATCACCTGATCCTTATCAACCGGCGTATATTTCTGACCAAAGGGTGCATAAATACCCAACTGCCTAAACATGCCTTCCATGCCGAAGGTGCGAGCCTCATCGGGCACGATCGGCACGATTCGATTGCCAATGTGTTTGTCTCGTAGCAGGCTCGTGAGAATACGAACAAAGGCCTGGGTGGTCGAGATCTCCCTTCCTTCAGTCGTGGGTTCGAGTACTGGTTTAAGTGCATCGAGTGCAGGTACCGCTAGTCTTTCATCAGCTTGCATACGTCGAGCGGGCAAGTAGCCGCCGAGGGCTTTGCGGCGCTCATGCATGTATACCATTTCGGGCGCATCTGCAGGCGGTCGGTAAAAAGGCAGCGATTCAACCTGATCGTCTGCGATTGGAATATTAAAGCGGTTGCGAAATTCAAGAATCGTCTGTTTATCGAGTTTTTTGAGCTGGTGGGTTGGATTTTTCGCCTCGCCAGCACGACCCATACCATAGCCCTTCACTGTTTTGGCAAGGATGACGGTCGGTTGATGTTTATGATTGATAGCGCTATAAAATGCTGAATAGACCTTGTGTGGATCGTGCCCGCCCCGATTTAAACGCCAAATGTCGTCATCGGTCATCTTGGCTACCATCTCGAGCAAACGAGGATGCTTGCCAAAAAAGTGCTTTCGAACGAACGCGCCATCATTTGCCTTAAAGGCCTGATACTCCCCGTCGACCGTCTCTTCCATCACGCGCTGCAAAATCCCGTCACGATCGACAGCAAGCAGCGCATCCCAATAAGAACCCCATATTAATTTGATGACGTTCCAACCAGCACCTCGAAAATCGCCTTCGAGCTCTTGAATAATCTTGCCATTGCCGCGAACAGGCCCGTCAAGTCGTTGAAGATTACAGTTCACGACAAAAATAAGATTGTCGAGACGCTCTCTTGCTGCGAGGCCAATCGCGCCGAGTGATTCGGGTTCGTCCATCTCGCCGTCGCCACAAAATACCCACACTTTGCGCTTCGACGTGTCGGCGATTCCACGGGCATGGAGGTACTTCAAAAAGCGCGCTTGATAAATGGCTGTGAGTGGGCCCAGACCCATCGACACAGTCGGAAACTGCCAAAAGCTTGGCATTAACTTGGGATGTGGATACGACGATAGCCCTTTGCCATCAACCTCTTGCCGAAAGCCATTGAGTTGATCCTCGGAGAGTCGTCCTTCCAGGAAAGCACGTCCATAGACGCCGGGGGCAGCATGCCCCTGAAAATAGACCAAATCCCCACCGTGGTCTGGCGTTTCTGCGTGCCAGAAGTGATTCATTCCCGCACCGATCATGGTCGCCAGCGAGGCAAAGGTCGCAATATGTCCACCCAAGTCGCCGCCATCGGCCGGATTGTGGCTGTTGGCCCGAACCACCATCGCCATTGCATTCCACCGGATGTATGAGCGAATCCGCTCTTCAAACTCGGCATTGCCTGGCGATGCGATTTCGAGTTGAGGCGGAATCGTATTGATGTAGGCCGTATTCGGTGAGAACGGAATGTAGCCGCCGGAGCGCCTAGCTAACTCAATCATTCGTTCGAGCAAATAGTGCGCGCGCTCAGCCCCCTCTGTCCTTAAAACCGATTCAAGGGCATCGAGCCATTCTTGTGTTTCGATCGGATCGTGATCGTCGCTGCGACTGTTCGTTGGTTGCTGAGGCAATGCAGACATTGGCGCTTCTCCCATGGAATGCCCCGATTCTAGGAAGTGCTTGATCAAACAACAAGCAAAATTTCGTAGAATGAAAAATAATTTCGTATTATGGAATCATGACGGAATAGAGCAAACAATCAGCCTTCACCCTACAATCTCTTTCCATGCCACTTACTCCCATACCCCGCTTCGACGGGCGCTTATCGGTTGTTGTTCCAGTTAAAAATGAGGAAGACAACATTGAGCCGTTGATCCGTGAAATCGTAGCGGCGCTTGGAACCAATGGTGCAAAGCTTCAGGACTTCGAAATTATTTATGTCGATGATGGGAGCACGGACGATAGCTACAAGCGCTTACTCAATCTGAGCAAAAGCTTGAATGTCCTTCGGGTGATCAAGCATCGGTTTTCTTGCGGTCAGTCTTCGGCTGTGCATAGCGGTGTTCAGGTGGCTCAATTTTCATGGATTGCAACGCTCGACGGTGATGGGCAGAATGATCCCGCTGACCTTCCCAGCATGATTGAGCAATTGATCGCGCATCAGACCAAGAGTGATCGTTTAGTAGCTGTTTGCGGGCATCGTGTTAAGCGAAATGACGACTGGTTGCGGCGTGCTTCGTCGAGGGTGGCAAATCGGGTGCGTGCTGCGATTTTGCAAGACGATACGCCTGATTCAGGCTGTGGCCTGAAGCTGTTTGCCCGTGCGGCTTTTCTTGAGCTGCCCTTTTTTAACCACTTGCATCGCTTTCTTCCCGCCTTATTCAGGCGGCAGCAACGCGAGGTGATTTCAGTAGCGGTTAATCATCGACCAAGGACCTTGGGCAGTTCGAAGTACGGCCTTAATAATCGCTTGTGGGCAGGTTTACTCGATCTGGCGGGTGTGTGGTGGCTGAATCGTCGAATGAAATTGCCCCTGATTGACCCACCGTGTTCAAGCAACAAGACTCAGCCTTAGCAAGCGCTGGACCGGCGTTTGGTCCCTTTTTGCTGTTAGCGATACTAGCCTTGTGTGCTCAGTTCAGACCAATTTTGCCGGTCGATGAGACCCGTTATCTGGGCGTGGCCTGGGAGATGTGGCTTCGAGGTGACCAACTTGTTCCTTATCAGAATGGGGCCCCCTATGCTCATAAGCCTCCGCTATTATTCTGGCTGATTCAATCGGGGTGGTGGCTTTTCGGTCTTCAAGAAGTATGGCCTCGTCTGCTCCCGAGCCTTTTTGCAGCCGGACATCTGGTTTTTAGTTTCCTTGCAATAAGACGCTTGCTGCAATGGGATAGCACGCTGAGAAGACGTCGCGACATTGAACCGGGTCGAGCTGAGCATGTATCTTCGCTCACACATGGGCAATCGTTGGCTCAAGCAAGCCTTTGGATTCTCAGCGGAAGCTTGCTTTGGACTTACTTCGCCACCGGCATCATGTTTGACATGATGCTTTCCATGTTTGTAGCGATGGCATGGTACGGACTCTTTGAGAGCGGCTGGGCATGGTTTGAGCGTCGTGAGCGCGGCGCGATGTTGAAAGCCTTTGGGTGGTTTGCCATCGGCCTTTTCGGTGCACTGATGAGTAAAGGGCCAGTTGCTCTTTTGCACATCATGCCCTTGGCCCTAGGTCTACCCTTTTTGCTCCGCGATAAACAAGCTTCGATGATGTGGTGGCTTAGCCTGCTTCTTGCATGCCTTATTGCCTGTAGCAGCATGCTTGGCTGGGCCCTGGCGGCAGCGTCCGCTGGCGGTGAAGTTTATGCAAAGGCGATTCTCTGGGGTCAGACTGCCGGGCGCGTTGTGAAGTCTTTTGCTCACCGTGCTCCGCCGTGGTTCTACATGGCCAGCATGCCGGTCATGTTTGCACCCTGGCTTTTCTGGCCTCGGCTTTGGATCAACTGGTGGCAGTCCGTGACAAGAATCAGGCAATCAGGTCTAGTCGAAAGCCTGGCTCGCAGTCGCCTTTTGGCGGGCACGCTTGTGCTGGGCCTGCTCGTACCAGTTCTGGTGCTCTCGTCAGTGAGTGGCAAGCAAATGCAGTATCTGTTGCCCGAATTCACATGGATAGCCTTACTCATTGCTGGTGCCTTGACTCGCCGAGATTCTGGGATAAAGAAGGCTTTTCGCTGGCATGATTTTCTCCCGGTTTTTTGCGCAAGTGGCTTGATTTTGTTTTTGCCCTTTGCAAGTCAAATGCACTGGCTTGAGCACCATGAGGAACCAGAGTGGCCGCTAATGCTTGCTTGTGCCGCATCCTTGCTCGCTTATGGATTAGCTGTTCAATGGATTCGACTGCGAGGCGGCATATCAGTTGCCATACCAGCAATTGCTGTCGCTAGTGCGCTGAGCAGCGCAAGCATTGGCCTAGGGATGACTGGACTCATGGGGCCTGCTTGGGATATGGGGCCTGCCTCACAAGCGGTATCTTCCTGGCAGCAGGCTGGCCGACCACTTGCCTGGCTTGGTTACTATCACGGCCAGTTTCATTGGAAAGGGCGACTTCAGTCACCGCTGGTCGTTGTGAAGGCTGATCAAGCGCAACGCTGGCTTGAAGAAAATCCAACAGGTATTCTGTTGCTCGCAGCGGATCCAAATCCGCCAGCCGGTCCTTGGGCTGAGATCGCCCGCTACCCCTTCCGCGGGCAGTTCATCGTGGCATTAGCCCATCAAGCCGCGAATCGAAATTGAAACGCGACACCCTTGGGTCGCTGGGCGATAAAAGTTGCTCAGGTTAGACTGGCTCGGCAGATCCGCCATAAGAAAGTTCCAAGCGATGCTATACTTACAGGCTTGCTGCGCGCCCGTAGCTCAGTTGGATAGAGTACCTGGCTACGAACCAGGGGGTCGTGGGTTCGAATCCTGCCGGGCGCGCCAATCCATCCACCAAACGTTGGGTCAAGCATCGCAGCTTGGCCACTGTCCGTCTGAAGAGGGCTCGCCGCGATGAGTCCCGGGTGGATCGTGACCTTTGCATCAATGCTCGCCCTCGGCATTATTTTCGGCGCGTCCTATTCGTTTGGCGCTTTTTTCGCGGTACTTAGCGAGAGCTTTCAAGCACAGCGTGCTGATGTTTCCTTGATGTTTGGTTTGGCAGGTTTTCTGTACTTTGTCGCGGGTGCAGCAGGCGGTATCGCTGCCGTACGGCTGGGGCCTCGGCTTGTTGCTTCTTGCGGCATGGTGTTCATCGGATTGGGTGCCATTGCAGCCAGCCGTGCTGAAACGCTCGAAGAAATATATTGGACATACGGCTTGGGCATAGGCTTGGGCATTGCGCTTGTGTACACCCCTGTGATGGGTGCCGTCCCGCCATGGTTTACCAAGCATCGTTCGCTGGCCAGTGGTGTGGCTAGCGCTGGCATCGGTCTTGGGACCTTGATCATCCCGCCTTTAGTCAGTCTAGGCATCAGACATCTGGCATGGCGTGAGACGATGTTTTATCTGGGACTGGGCGCTATGCTGCTCGGACTGATTGCAACCAGTCAAATTCGCATGCCTCACCAAGCCGGAGCACAGCAACAACGCTTAAGTGGGATGAGCCTGCGCGAGGCCCTAAGCAGCAAGCCATTTTGGCTGCTGTTCGGTATCTGCACGATTGCGGGCCCAAGTCTGTTTTTCCCATTTGCGCACCTCATTCAATTTGCTCGCGACCAAGGCGTAGGAGAAGTCCAAGCGGTATCAACGATTGGGTTTATAGGGATCGGAAGTATTGCCGGACGATTTCTGATTGGGTTTTTTGCCGACCGCTATGGACGTCTTGTCACCATGGCCGTTTCAAATGCAATCTTGGCCTGCTGCTTACTTATTTGGTTGCTCGATCCAGGATGGCTTGGGCTCATGCTATTCGCCTTATGCTTCGGTCTTTCATATGGCTCAGTCGTTGCCCTTTTCCCGCCTATCTGTATGGATTTTTTTGGCGCTCGCGCGGTCACTGGAATCCTTGGTTTGGTTTATAGCGGTGCCGGCATCGGCAATTTGCTTGGACCAGTGGGTGCTGGGGCGCTTTTTGATAGATTTGGTAACTATAACCTTGCAGTAGTTATTGCAGTTGCTTGCGCCTCCGTGGCGGTTTTGCTCTGCTTTTTGCTGAGTCGCTGGAAACAGCGAAGTCAGCCTGTCATGTACTGATTTATAAAAAATGAGGAGGTTGTCCATGGATAAGTCGGCAAAAACATCAAGAGGACTCTTTGACCTTGAGGGCCAGGTGGCAGTTATCACTGGCGCTAGTCGCGGCATAGGACGCGCCATAGCAATCAGACTCGCTGAGCATGGCGCTCGCGTTGTGGTGTCAAGTAGAAAGATCGAGGCTTGCGAAGAGGTGGTCGACATCATTCGCGCTGCCGGCGGCCAAGCCATGGCGCTTAGCTGTCATATCGCGAGGAAAGAAGCGTTGCAAGACTTGGTCGATCAAAGCATGAGGGCGTGGGGCCGTATCGACAGCCTCGTATGCAACGCGGCAGTAAACCCCTACTTCGGGCCATCAATTGACATGCCCGATGAGGCCTACGATCGCGTCATGAATAGCAATGTCCGAAGCAATTTCTGGCTTTGCAACATGGTGGCGCCCATCATGAAACGCCAGGGCGGCGGCAGCATCATGATCGTTTCGTCCATCGGCGGTTTCCAGGGTTCTGATCGGCTTGGTGTTTATTGCATCTCCAAGGCTGCGGATATGCAACTAGCCCGAAACCTCGCAGTCGAATGGGGTGAACACAACATCCGAGCGAATTGCATCGCACCTGGGCTTATTAAAACTGACTTTGCCAGGGCTTTGTGGGAGAACCCCAGCATCCTTGAAAAAACGGTTGCGCATACACCACTTGGACGAATTGGCGAGCCTGATGAAATCGCGGGTGCCGCCGTATTCCTTGCCTCAGCGGCTGGCTCTTATACGACCGGTCAAACCTTTACGATTGATGGGGGCCGGACATCCGGCATGTCACGGTCCGACTAATCGCTCATGTTGACTTCGGTGTTGGTTTTTCGCTTGAAGGATCGCCCAGGTCCCAGAAAAGACCCGCCATCGCCGCTAGTCCCTCCTCAATAATGGGCATTAGCATGTGTTCATTCGGTGCATGTTGATTGCAACCCGCGTACGAGTGTGGAACCCAAACGGTTGGTAAACCGAGTATTTCCGCAAATACATCGTTTGGCAATGAACCACCCAAATTGGGTAAAACGCCTGGTCTCACACCCAGGCTTTCGGCGATTGATTTGACCGCGAATAGACACCACGGATCGTGCGGATCGAGTCGGGTTGCCGCCATTGGGGGCTTAACCGGATCACAGACCTCCACATCCGCAAATCCAGCATCAATGAGGTGCTGGCGTAAGTCCTCGACGATTGTTTCAGGCTTGGTGCCTACGACAAAGCGTAGTTGGCAATGCGCATTGGCAAATCCAGGAATAGCGTTGACCGGCGCACTTGGGTTGCCAGTTTGAAAGGCCAACACCTCGAAACTGTTCCATCCATAAACACGCTCGGCAGGACTCAGTCCTGGCTCACCCCATTCGGGCTCAACCTTTGGGCCATCCTCACCACCGTCGACTTCGATATCGCAAAGTGACTCGCGAACCGCAGCGCTGAGACTTTGAGGTCTCCATGATGACAGCTTGATCGACCCTCGAGCGTCGCATATCGTGGCGATAGCATGCGCTAGGCGAATCCCAGGATTCGAGATCAAACCGCCCCAGTTTCCAGAATGATGGGCTCCTTTCCGAGCTTCAATCCGCAGTTCAAAATTGATCACACCTCGACTTCCACCGTAGATCGTTGGCAGCTCAGGACGAATTCGTGGCCCGTCCGATGCAATAAATAGATCGGCTTTCAAACGGTCTTTATGCTGCTCACAAAATGCAGCTAATCCGGGCGAACCAGTCTCTTCGCCCGTCTCCAGAATCAATTTGACATTGAATCCAAGCTTGCCACGACTATCCAAGACGCTGCGAAGTGCCTCGAGATTGATACTGTGCTGGCCCTTGTTATCGGCTGTGCCGCGCCCATACACCCGCTCCGCTTTCTGGCGCAACTCCCAGGGCGATAATCCGTCGTGCCAACGGTCGTCCTGGCCTCGGATCACATCCGCATGCCCGTAAGAGAGAACGGTCAGGCGTGCATCAGTCTCGAAGCGCTCGGCGATCAGAAACGGTCCTGCACCGTTGACTGGATTTGGATAGATACCGCAAACAAATCCCATAGCTTGCAAATACGGCCACATCTCGTCGCGTAAATACGCATCCATAGCGGGTGAGGTCGGATCATCTTGCGATGAGGTCTTGTAGGCGACGCGCCTTTTGAGAATCGTTAAAAAGCTTCCGTCCTGAGCGAGCAATCGGGCCTTCGCGACTACTTGATCACGATCATTCAAACTATTTTTCATAGAGGTAATAATAATACAACTATATATTTATTGGATCTTTAGGGCCTTGGCTACAACGTGACCTTCTTAGCCGCTTGAGCTTCAGGTCAACTCGACTTTCAAGTAATGAGCACCTGGAATAGGGTTGAAATAATAGGGTGGAATTTCCTCAAAACCCAAGCTCTCATAAAGCCCTCGGGCGGCTTCCATTTCATCGAGCGTGTCGAGCAACATACACGAGTAGCCCATTGAGCAGGCTTCGTCGATAAGCTGCACGGCAATTTGTCGGCCAAGTCCCATGCTCCGGTATTGTGGGCGGACAAACACTCGTTTCATTTCACAAGCGTTGCTGTAATCAGCGTCTGGAAAAGCCCGCATCGCACCACATCCTGCAGGCTCGCCACCTACGAGTGCGAGCACTAATGCCCCACCTTGAGCGCTAGCGTATTCACCCGGTAATTGAAGTAATTCGTCCTCGAAGCCTTGAAAACCTAAATCGATGCTTAAGGAAGCGGCGTATTCGACAAAAAGCTGACGTAGTTGATCCATGTCAAGCGTCGACATGACGCGCTTAATTTTTATGTCTTGAGTACGCATAAACGCATTGAAGCAACCATCGGCTCAATTGGTCAAGCGAAGGGCGTCTCCCGCTGATCGCCTGAATAGCTGTTGCGTTGAAATGAGTGCCGATAAAAGACTTACCCCAAGTTGCAAGACGATCCCGATCACGATGACCGAGGGGCTGCCATAACCTGAAAGTTCAAGTAGTTCCGTGCCTAAATACAAACCAAGTCCATAAGCGAAGGCTCCCGCCAAAAGTCCGCCTGTCAGTCCGGAAATCAGCAATTCAACCGTAAATATCGCTTTCAGCTGAAAAGGCGTTGCGCCTAACACGCGCAAAAGTGCTGCGTCGCGTTGCCGTTCTTCATGTTCGAGTTGAAGTGCTGAAGCAATCACGAGCGCACCACTCATCAAAGCCAGCAAGAATAGCCATCGTAGGCCAGTGGCGAGTTGTTCAACTAAGGATTTAGCCTGCTCAATCGCTGCGCTTAAATCAACCGAGGTAATGTTGGGAAATCTCGAGTTGAGGTTTCGATCGAAATGAGGATCACCGTGGGTTTTTATGCTCGCAATCCAGCTTTGGGCTTGATCTTCCAGAAGTTGGGGCGAAAGCACAACGAAAAAGTTGACCCGCATACTCTCCCAGGACAGTGCTCTGATGCTGCTGATCCTGGCCTTGACCAATTCGCCCGCAACCTCAAATTCAAGCTCATCACCAAGTGCAAGGCCGAGGGTTTTAGCCAAACCTTGCTCAACGGAAGCATCCGCATGGCCTCGACGCGGCCAATGCCCTTCGATTAATCGATTCGATTCGATGGGCCCTTCACCATAGGAAAGATTGAACTCGCGATCAAGCAGTCTCCTTGCGCGTAGCTCTTCAAAGGCCTGTGGGTCCATTGGCTGGCCATTGCGGGCCACCAAGCGGCCACGGACCATGGGATAAAGGGATTGTGAATCGCTTTGCCTTATTTTTTCTAAAAACGATACCACTTCAGCGAACTGATCGTTTTGAATATTGATAAGGAAGCGATCAGGCATATCTTGCTTGGCAACGCGCTGCCAGCTTGAAATAAGGTCATCTTGGACGAAACTCAACAGCAATAAGGCGATGACGCCTAGCGTGCTCGCGCTTTGCTGCAGGGCGCGACGAAGCGGGGTTTTACCGAGGCGCCGCATGGCAAGCTTGGTCGCAAAGAAACGCGTTGGCAGCTGTTCGCCAAGCTCGAGCCCCATGCGGTAAATCGCTGCAAGCACAGTCGCCAACATAAAAAAAACTGCCATAAGGCCAATCCAGAGCAGCATGGCACTGCGGAGGCTATCGGCTAGCCATACAGTCAACAACAAACTCGACATAGCGATAACCAACCAAGGAAGATTGGATTGAGTCAAATGCCTCCAGCGGATTGGGCTTGCCGTCCGCGTCGCGGTATTGGGGCTCTCATCGCGAAAAAGTACATTGGGCGTTACACCTAAAAGTTGCAACCATCCGCCCAGCGAAAAGCTCAATAGCATCAAAACACCCGCAAGCATTGCTTGCGCTGCAACGCCAAGATCAGCCGGGGGCAATTGCTGTCCAAGCTTGCCTGGAATGATCGAGGCAAGAAAATCGGCTGTGAAGACCCCCAGCGCTGCTCCTAACCCACCGGCAAGCATACCAACCGTCAAAAACTGTAACATAAGCATGGCAAGCAAATAGCCTGCTGATGCTCCCATGACCCGCATCAAAGCATATTGTTTCAGATGGGTTCTGGCATAGTGCTTAGCTGCAAGCGCAATCGCGGCACAAGCAACAATCGCAATAATCGATGCAATTAAACCGAGAAAACTCCTGGCCCTTTGCATGGTCAATTGGATTTCAGGCCGTCCTGCATCTTGTGCTTCGATTCGTTGGCCCTTTTCAAGCGCAACCTCTGTGCGAGCAATCCATTGTTTGAGCTGGTTGGAATCGGTGTGGGCAAGTCCAAGTCGCCACGTGATGCGACTGCCTTCTTGAATGAGGCCGCTGCCCTCGAGGTCATCTCGGTGCATCAAAAGTCGAGGCGCAAAATTGATAAAGGCGGCAACACGATCAGGCTCTTCTTTGATGACGCCGCCAACTTGCAATTCAGCATCGCCAAGCTTAAGCCGATCGCCCACATTCGCCTGCAATCGATCAAACAGACTTTGTTCGAGCCATACAGTGCCACGACTGAGCTGTGACGGTGTTTGCTGCGCTTGATGACTGGCCAAATTATCGAGCCGTAGCTTCCCTCGTAAAGGATAGCTACTACTGGCAGCCTTAATCGAGGCAAGCACAGCTTGATCGCCAACGCTGACCATGCCTGGGAACACCGCTGTTTGCATAACGGCAAAACCAAGGTCTTGCGCATCTTGCACCGTGTTTTGTTGTATCGGACGGTCACTCACCAGCAATGCATCCGCAGCAAGCAGGCTTGCGGCCCTCGCCTTTAGGCTCCGCTCAAAGCGGTCGGCAAGGCTCAATACGGTCGACATCGCAAGTACCGAAAGCACGAGTGCTAATCCGAGCAGAGTCAGATGCCCCGCTCGAAAATCACGAGCAAGTAGTCGGAAAAAAAAGGCGCGCATCGATAAGTTGATTAGCCTATGCGCCACGCAGTCTGTATGCGGCTAGGTCTTAATACGGAAGGGCGTGAAATCCGTATCACGATCGTAGAAATCCTCTTGTTCGGCGCGCTTGAGAAACCCAACAATCTTGTAAGTAAGCGGCGTAAAAAGGACTTCCACCGCAGTCTTTGCGATCCATTGCGAGAGCATCAAACTTGGAATCAACTCGTTAGGTATCAGGCCACTGTTCCAAAAAGCGAGCGGATAGAACAAGAGCGAGTCTACCCCTTCTCCAAACACTGTCGAGCCGATGGTTCGCATCCAAAGGTGCTTGCCCTCAGTCAGCAACTTTAATTTGGCAAGCAAGAAGGAGTTGACAAATTCGCCCACGCAATAAGCGACAAGCGATGCGGCAACAATGCGCCAGGTACTTCCAAAAGCGATTTCGTAGGCTGCCTGGTTGTTCCAACCTGCTGCTGGCGGCAAGGACACCACCACGAAGGCCATGAGGGACGCAAAAAGCATGGCAGCAAAACCAGTCCAAATGACCCTTCTGGCTCGCGCGTAGCCGTAGACCTCGGTGAGAATGTCGCCAAAGACATAGGAGATGGGGAAAAAAAGCACACCGGCCCCAAATGTGACCTGACCGAGTAGCGGCAAATCAAGCGAAGCAGCCTTGGCCGGACCGATAAGATTCGAGCAAAGATACACCGTCACAAAGGCAACCATGACGAGGTCAAGGTAACGGTAGGATCGTTGTTGGCTTGGTTGCAGCGATTTCATGAATTGCGAATCCTACTGTTAATGATTACCTTGTATCGGCTAAAACCCCACGTCCAGGCTATGGGCATTGGGCAGTATTCAAGTCCGCGTTACACTGCGCCACGCAAAAAAGGAAAAGGCGGCGTCTGATGCTAGGTCAGGTAGACAGTCGACTTCAGCCGGTGTTTGAGGGGAGACCAGTTTAATGATTGAAGGATCCGACTGCCTGTTGGCAGTCAAGGGAATCACCGTGCGTTTCGGCGGCATCGTCGCGCTTGATGGTGTCAGCTTTGATGTGCCACGCAACAAGGTTTGTGGCCTCATTGGCCCCAATGGTGCGGGCAAGACAACGCTTTTTAATTGCCTCAGTCGCCTCTATGCCTATCAAGAAGGCGACCTGCTCTTTGAAGGCAGATCGATTACTCACACGCCGGTTCATCAAATGGCCACCATCGGCATAGGGCGAACTTTTCAGAACCTGGCAATGTTTAAGACGATGTCGGTTCGCCAAAATGTGATGGTCGGTGCACACGCGAGATCATCATCAGGCTTCGTTGCCAATATGCTTAAGCTTGGTCATGTTAAGCAGGAGGCCGAGCAAATGCATGAGCGCGCCGACGAGGTCATGCAGTACCTGAAGCTCACTGATTACGCAGACAGGCCTGCTGGTGAGTTACCCTTCGGCATCCAAAAGCGGGTCGAATTTGGCCGCGCGCTTGCATCGCAACCCAAGCTTTTACTGCTCGATGAGCCCGCGGCAGGACTTAATCACGAAGAGCTTCATGACCTCGGCGAATTGATCAAGGATGTGCGCGATCGTATGGGGATTACCGTGCTACTTGTCGAACACCATATGAGTTTGGTGATGAGTGTTTCCGACTGGATTGTTGCGCTAAATTTTGGAAAGAAAATCGCAGAAGGCACGCCGGAACATATTCAAAAGCACCCTGAGGTTATCCGTGCCTATCTCGGCGGGGAGGCAGCATGAGCTTACTTCAGGTTACTGGATTGCAGGCGTGGTACGGCCCGACGCAAGCACTCTTTGGTGTCAGTTTCAAGCTTGAGCAAGGCGGGATCACAACCATTCTTGGCGCGAACGGTGCGGGCAAAACCACGACGCTCAGAGCCGTTTGTCAAACAGTGAAAACCGCTGGCGAGATTCAGTTTTCGGGCCAGCGCGTTGATGGCAAGGCCACGGAATCCATTGTCCGAATGGGTATGGCACATGTGCCTGATGGGCGTGGAACCTTCACGGCACTTTCTGTCGAAGAGAACCTCCGCCTTGGCGCCTACACCCGACGAGATCGGGATGGGGTTGAGGCTGATATCGAACGGATGTATCAGCGTTTTCCTCGCCTCAAGGAGCGATTTCGCCAGCAGGCAGGGACGCTGTCAGGGGGCGAACAGCAAATGCTCGCCATAAGCAGAGCCTTAATGCTTCGACCCAAGCTTTTACTGCTTGATGAACCGTCGTTTGGGCTCGCGCCGCTGATTGTTCAAGAAATTTTTCAGATCATGCGCAGCATTAACCAAGAAGACAAAGTGAGCATGCTTTTAGTCGAGCAGAACGCTTCGCTAGCGCTTGGTCTCGCAGACCACGCCTATTTGCTCGAGACCGGCAATGTCGTGCTCTCAGGGCCAGCAGCCGATATTCGCTCCGACGAATCGATCCGAAGAGTTTATCTTGGCTATTGAATGCAACCGCTTGCCCAGCAGCGTCAATTGTTCAATGTTTTGCATGCCTTTCTTGAATTTAGAACCTGATACTCACAGTGAATGGATTCACTGTTGGTCGTGGGTTTGATAGGAGCGAGTGCGGATGGAAGCGTTTTTGCTACAGGTTTTATCAGGTGTCACCAACGGTGGCATTTATGCGGCGGTCGGTTTGGCGCTTGTGATGATTTATCAATCGACGCATCACATTAATTTTGCCCAAGGTGAAATGGCGACTTTCGCTACCTACATTGCCTGGGCTTTGATTCAAGTAGGTCTACCCTATTGGATTGCCTTTGCCGCTACCTTGGTGATTGCCTTCGCTGGTGGTGTTGCCCTGCAGCGCATTATTCTGCGTCCTGTGGAAAAGGCACCGGTGCTAACCAATGTAATTGTTTTTATTGGCTTATTGGTGATCTTTAACGCTGTCTCTGGCATGCTCTTCGATCACACGATCAAGGTCTTTCCAAGCCCATTTCCAAAAGAGGGCATGCTGATTAGCAAGTACTTCTCAGGGCATCAACTTGGCTCGACCCTTGTCACGCTTACGGTTTTAGTTTGCATTTTCAGTTTTTTGCGATTTACGCCGATCGGCTTAGCGATGCGGGCGGCAGCGCTCAACCCCGATTCGGCCCGACTCGTTGGCATTAAGGTGTCCTGGATGCTTGCTATCGGCTGGGGCTTTGCTGCAGCCGTAGGGTCCGTGGCCGGCATGATGGTTGCTCCGATCGTGTTTCTAGATCCCAACATGATGTCAGGCATTCTCTTGTACGGCTTCGCTGCAGCCTTACTTGGAGGTATCGACAACCCATGGGGATCCGTTGTGGGTGGTTTGATCGTAGGAGTCCTGGAGAACCTGCTAGGGGCCTACGTCATCGGTACCGAACTCAAGCTCACCGTGGCTTTGGTGCTGATCGTTGCCATTCTTACGATCAAGCCTGATGGGCTTTTCGGTAAGACCGTTGTTACCCGCGTCTGAGGATCGAAGATGAACCAACTCAATCGCTGGCCCGTTTGGGTGATTTTTGGACTTGGATTGCTGTTGCTTCCTTTTTTGATAAAGGACTTCCGCGTTTTCCAACTTAGTCTCATGTTGATCTATGCGATCGCACTCCTTGGGCTCAACATACTGACTGGCTACGGAGGCCAGATCTCACTTGGGCATGGAGCCTTCTATGCCATTGGCGGCTACTGCGCAGCCATACTCATGGACCGTTTCGGCTTGCCCTATATGGCAACGATCCCTGTTGCCGCAGCCGTTTGTTTCGTAGCTGGCATATTGATGGGTTTTCCGGCACTTAGGCTCGGTGGGCATTACCTCGCATTGGCAACATTCGCTCTTGCTTTGGCAATGCCTCAGTTGCTCAAATTCAAGCATTTCGAAAGCTTCACTGGAGGTGTGCAAGGCATTATTCTCATGAAGCCAACGCCTCCGATTGAGTTTTCCTTGTTTGGTCAGCCTCTTTCAGAGGACAGATGGTTGTATTTCATGGTCTTGGCGGTTACGGTCATCATGTTTGTCATTGCGCGAAACCTGCTCGACGGTCGAATTGGGCGCGCCATTGTTGCAGTCCGCGACCAACCCATAGCGGCCGGAGCGCTTGGTGTTAATCTTGCTGTGACAAAAACAATAACTTTTGGTGTTTCAGCTGCTTTTACCGGCGTTGCTGGGGCCCTGGGTGCTATCACCGTTGCCTTCGTCGCACCCGATAGTTTCAATGTGTTTCTATCGATCTCATTTTTAGTCGGCGTGGTTGTGGGTGGCTTAGCCTCAATCCCTGGCGCTATTTTCGGAGCAGCCTTTATACAGTTTGTACCGAATATCGCTGATCAGATCTCGAAATCAGCACCATGGGCGGTCTACGGCGTCTTCCTCATAGCGCTGATGTACCTCGCCCCAAATGGAATCATGGGCATCATCAACAGGAGAAGGAGAAGTACATGACGATGAACTCCAAGCGGCGTGGTATCACGCAGGCGATTGCCGCTGTCGCCATCGGTGCAGGGGTGGCAGGCGCAAGCCCGGCTGCTCTCGCACAAAAGCAGTATGGACCTGGTGTAACCGATAAAGAAATCAAGATCGGTAACATCATGCCCTACTCCGGTCCAGCCTCAGCATATGGAGCAATCGGTAAGGCAGCCGCTGGCTATTACCAGATGATCAACGATCAGGGTGGTGTCAACGGACGGAAGATTAATTTTGTCAGTCTTGATGACGGTTATTCGCCCCCGAAGACGCTCGAGCAGGCGCGCAAACTTGTCGAACAAGATAACGTTCTCGCCTTAGTAACAACACTCGGTACCCCAACAAACTCGGCGATTCACAAATACATGAATCAACGAAAAGTGCCTCATTTGTTTATCGCAACAGGAGCAACGAAATGGGGTGACCCGAAGGGCTATCCCTGGACCATGGGCTTCCAGCCAAGCTATCAACCTGAAGCCAAGATCTACACCCAGCATATTCTCGAAACTAAGCCCAACGCCAAGATCGCGATTCTTTACCAAAACGATGATTACGGTAAGGATTACTTAAAAGGTTTTGAAGACGGCTTGGGCGATAAGGCCAAGTCGATGATCGTCGCGAAAGTAAGCTACGAGGTCACTGATCCAACGATCGACAGTCAAATGGTTCAGTTGAAAGCATCGGGAGCTGATACCTTCTTTAATATCACCATTCCAAAATTTGCGGCAATGGCCATCAAGAAGGCTGCGGAAATTGGTTGGAAACCCACCCATTATCTGAATTCGGTTTCCAATAGCGCAGGTGCAGTGATGGTCCCAGCAGGTGCGGAAAACGGCGTCGGCATTATTACTGGTGTGTATTGGAAGGAGCCTGATGATCCCGAGTTTGCCAATGACAAGGCAATTCTTGAGTATCTCGCGTTTATGAAGAAGTACCTACCGCAGGCTGATACCAAAGACCTCAACTATCTTTACGGATATAGCAATGCAATGACCGTCGTTGAAGTCTTAAAGAAGTCTGGTGACAATCTCACGCGCGAGAATGTCATGAAGCAGGCGGCAAGTCTTAAGGATTATGTCGTCCCAACGCTCCTGCCTGGTATCAATATCACCACAGGTGCTGATGACTTCTTCCCGATTGAACGTATGCAAACCGCCCGTTGGGATGGCAAGCGCTGGGTTCGCTTCGGTAAGGTCTTAGGTCGTTGATTTGGTTTTGCGTTGATTAAGGCGACTTGATCAACGCTTTGACTCGATGACGTTCTGCCTTGATTAAGGCTCTGCTCGAGCCTTAATCTTAGCCACCGGTTGATCGTGTATGAATCGTCGGATTGACTCGAGCCTGACTCAGCCTTAGGTTTAAAAACGATGCGCCAGTTGGCTGTGCCTTTTGTATTAAACGGGATCAGGGCTCACCATGCCGCGCCGTTTCGCAATCAGCACAGCCTGCGTCCGGTTAAAAACCCCTAACTCGCGGAAAATCGCCGATACGTGTGCTTTGGTCGTTTGCTCGGTAATGCCAAGCACCCCTGAGATGTGTTTGTTGGAATGACCGAGGCACATAAGTTGTAAAACTTCCATTTGTCGATCGGTAAGATTGACCTGATTGAGTGCTTTCGGATCCTGCGGCCCGTTCGTGCTAATCCAAACGGGAGGTACGAGCCTGCCTTCGACCGCAGCACGAACTACCGAAGCGATATCTTGCGGCTTGGCGGCCTTCGACACAAAAGCCTGGGCACCGGCAGCAAAACAGGCTGATACCTGTACGGGATCATCAGCACCCGATATGGTGACCATAATCGCATCTGGGCACTGTTGCCGAACCCTTCTCAATGCGTCCGTGCCTCTCAAACCAGGCAACATAAGATCGAGCAAAATAACGGTTGGATTTGCCATACGCAACAAGGGCTCGGCAGACTCAACGTCACGGAAACGCTCGATCTTCCGCCCAGAAAGCGCTACTGATAGCAGCGATAACAAGGCTTCAACGTAGAGCGGGTGATCCTCAATAACAACAACATCGACAGCAGCGCCAACCGCTGTTCGGTTTACGGTATCCAAAAGCATTCCTTCGAAGCAATACGTCGTAGCATAAGGACTAACTGGCAGATCCAAAGGATTCCAAAGCGCTATGCTACACAATTCAGAGAGCTTGACGGCAACAGCAGACTATGCTCCACCGCTGCTTGTAGCACTTGCCAATACATGCATCGAGGCTGGTCGTGCGATCGAATCGATCCGATCAAGTGACATCGGGCTTCAATACAAAAGTGATAACTCGCCGCTAACAAAGGCAGATCTCGCTGCAGAACTTATTATCGATCAGTTTCTCAAACGCTATAACATACCGATCATATCGGAAGAGGCTTCGCCTCAGCTTTTTCGTTCAGAGGATTTCAAAAACAGCGCTTATTTTCTTGTCGACCCACTCGATGGGACAAGGGAATTTGTTGCAGGTCGAGCGCACTACACGGTTAACATTGCCTTGGTGATGCATGCCTATCCGCTCATAGGTGTCGTCTATGCCCCGGCGCTTAACGTACTCTACTTAGGCCTTTGTCTCGGTGATCATGGCTCGCGTACGCGAGTTCCGCGTGAGTCTGCTCTTAGTCTTGGACGTGCCTGGAAATTTCATGCTGATTCGATGCTTGATGGATTGTCGGCGTCGATGCTTGTACCCGAACAGCATCGCATTCAAACTAGGATCGGCAACTCGGCTCGTCTCCATGCCCTTGTCAGTGCATCGCATCTTGATCACCAAACAGAGTCCTGGGTTGCTGGGCATCCTATCGTCGAGCGATCTGATTTCGGGTCTTCCTTGAAGTTCTGCAAACTGGCAGAAGGTTTTGCTGATGTTTATCCTCGCTTTGCTCCGACGATGGAGTGGGATACCGCAGCGGGACAAGCAGTGCTTGAGGCTGCAGGTGGCATCGTCACCGACGAAGTCTCACAGCGTTTTCAATACGGCAAATCAAATTGGCGCAATCAGGCTTTTATCGCCTGGGCGAACCCCTTGTTCGCGACGAAGGGCTTCGTAGAGAACAATGCCACTTGCGACGGCGACATTCAAGCTAGCAACCTGCCCCATCATCGGCAAGTGTACGAGTTGATCGCAAGTCTCGCGGACAAGTCGTCTTAGGCCCTTACCTTCAGCACCTAGGACGAAACAAGCGGGAGTTGCCCAGTTTGCGTCCCAAAGCCCCGTTGAAGCTTCCTCAGCAAGGCCAATCAGCCACAGGCCGCGCTCTTGAAGCTCTTGCATGGTTCTGACCAGGTTAGTGACGAGCACGTAGTTCACCGACTCTGCGGCCCCCGAAGCTGTCTGAATTGCCGCATCGGTCAGTGGGCATGCGTGATCCTTGGGGGCAATTACCGCACGAATACCCGCGCCATCTGCTGCTCTTAAACAAGCACCTAGATTTCTTGGATCGGTCACACCGTCTAGTAACAATAAGCGCGGAAGTGCCTCGTTGTCGACAAACAAGTCATCAACCGTGAGGCTTGGGCGGGTATCCGTCGAGATCGCAACCACACCTTGATGTCGCCTGCCAGGCGCTAGGCGTTCGATTCGCTGCCCGTCAACCGGATGCAACTTAACGCCGAGGCGCTTGGACAAATCAAGCAAGTCGCGCATCCGAGGATCCTGTCTTGACTCGTCGACATAAATCATTTCGATTGAATGGGCTTGGCGCTTAAGCCTTGCTAGGACTGCGTGGAAACCATGTAACGTCATCTTATTTGCTTCGCTTCCTGCTGCTGTGTTTGGAGGCTGTTTTCTTGCCATTGCCTGAGACTTTGCTGCGACTGGGCTTAGCAGCCAACTTCGCCTTCAGACCTTTGCGCTTTGTCGATTGGGGCTTTAGCTTTGCTCCTACTATGGGATCGTTGGCAGTCGGTATGGAGAGCGTTTCGCCGCGATGAGAATCATAACCATGTTTATCGCTCGCCGCCTTGCTTATAAGATGTGACGATTTAGAACGAGATGTTTTTTCGACCATTCCAAATTCAATGCGTCTTGCCTCCAAGTCAACTCTCAAAAGTTGAACCACGAGTTCATCGCCTAGCCGGTATCGCCTTCCTGTACGTTCGCCGCGAAGTTCATGGCTGGCTTCATTAAATTGGAAGTAGTCACTGCCCAATTCCGAGACGTGTACCATACCTTCAACATAAAGCGACTCGAGCGTGACAAACAAGCCAAAGGGTGCAATGCCACTGATCCTTCCTTGATAGCTCTCGCCAACATGGGCACGCATAAACTGGCATTTGAGCCAGGCCTCAACATCGCGTGAGGCTTCATCAGCCCTTCGTTCAGATACGGAGCATGCAAGGCCTAAGGCTTCCCAGCGAGCCATTTCCTCTGCGCCTTTTGCGAGAGCCATTCGCTTGCGATGTATTAGCGCCTTAATGACCCGATGGACAAGCAAGTCGGGATATCGGCGAATGGGCGATGTGAAGTGGGTGTAGGCCTCGTAAGCAAGCCCAAAGTGACCGGCTGGGTGGGGGCTATAGATCGCCTGCTGCATGGAGCGAAGCACCATGGTTTGTAGCGGTTGAACATCGGGCCGACTTCTAATCTGTTGAAGCAGCTTGGCATAGTCGGATGGTTGTGGCTTTTCACCACCTTCTAGCTGTAGGCCGGTGATGGCCAAATAAGCCCTAAGTTTGGCAAGCCGCTCGGGACTTGGTCCTTCGTGTACACGATAAAGGCCTGGGTGCTCGCTTCGGATAAGGAAGTCGGCCGCACATAAATTGGCCGCGAGCATGCATTCCTCGATAATTCTGTGAGCTTCGTTGCGGATCCGCGGCTCGATGCGCTCGATACGCCCATACTCATCCATGAGCATCCTTGTCTCGGTGCTCTCGAAGTCGATGGCGCCACGGCGCCGTCTTTCAGCTACGAGTACGCTATAAACTTTCTGAAGGTTTTCAAAAACAACAGCAAGCTTGCTGAATTTCTTCTTAGCCAGTGGATTTTGCTGCGACAAGGCGCTCCAAACTTCCTCGTAAGTGCAGCGCGCAGCCGAGTTCATGACAGCCTCGTAAAACTGATAGGCAAGCACTTGCCCCTGGCTAGAGATCACCATATCGCAAACGAGTACGAGTCGGTCGACCAAAGGATTGAGCGAACACAGCCCATTTGAAATCGCTTCGGGCAACATCGGGATCACTCGCCTCGGGAAGTAAACCGAGGTTCCTCGCGCTTGGGCATCTTGATCGAGCGCGGATCCTGATTTCACATAATGCGATACATCGGCAATTGCCACGAGCAAACGAAAGGTATTTGTATCAGCATCGGGTAGACAGTAGACCGCATCGTCAAAATCGCGTGCGTCTTCACCATCAATTGTGATGAGCGGCAAGTCGCGCAAATCGACCCGATTTTTGATCTCTGAGGCTTTCGGCAGCGCAGGCAATTTACGAAGCTCTTGAAGCGATGCGTTGGAGAAGGAGACTGGCACGTCGAATTTGCGAACAGCGATCTCGATCTCCATCCCAGGGTCATCAATTTCACCGAGAACTTCATAGATCCGACCCATAGCCTGGCTGTGTCCCGAGGGCGGCACTGTGATTTCAACAACGACGACCTGCCCTGCTTTTGCCTGCCCTAAATCACCCGGCGCGACCAGAATATCGTGTTTGATGCGATGATCCTCGGGTACGACCCAGGAGACGCCTCGCTCCTGAATCATGCGCCCCACCAGTCGTTGCCGAGCCCTGTTGATCACTTCAAGGATAACTGCCTGACGACGTCCTCGCTGGTCGATACCCGAAACTTTAGCAAGTACCGTATCCCCGTCCATGACTGACTGCATCTCTCGAGCGGGCAAAAACAAATCACCAGAGCCATCGTCTGGAATCAAAAATCCAAAGCCATCGCGGTGACCTTGAACCCGCCCTTGAATCCCGGCACGTGTCGTTGCAGTGGCCACCTTACCCGGATGCAGGGGCTTATGCTTTAGGTTTGGTGGAGATTTTGACAAAACAAAGCTCGGGTTTACACTTGCCGACTCGCTTGATCCAGGAATACAGCCTGGAGCAAGCAAAGCCCAGATGGCGGAATTGGTAGACGCACTAGGTTCAGGTCCTAGCGGTGGTAACACTGTGGAGGTTCGAGTCCTCTTCTGGGCACCATCCCGACTTAAGTTGGGAGCGCATCGCTTGGTGGCTCCTAATGAACATGGAGCCTGGGCCCTAAATCGGCGGGCTCCATTTGATCGTACAGTTCAAAAGGCTGAACGATCCAGGGATTGTCAGCAAGATATTCACAATAATAATCGGGTATAGCCACTGAGCATGCTTTGCGCCAAATCACGGCTGACCGAAGTTCGCGTAACTGGGGATAGCGGCGCCGAAGCTCAGGAATGCCTTCCACCAGGGTTGCCCCGGAATCCACTAGGTCATCAACGAGCAACCACCGCGAACCCGGCAAGGGCATCGCACTACTCATATGTTCGGCGATTTGCAGCCGACTCTGTTTGGTGCCGCTGTCCTCCCGATAAGAACTGGTAAACAAAACACCGAGCGGTTTGTCGAAGATACGCGATAACACGTCTCCAACCCGCATTCCCCCTCGGGCCAGACAAACAATCGCGTGAAAATCCCAGCCCGAGGCGTAAACCTGCGATGCGAGCTGTTCGATCAATCGATGGTATTGCTCCCAGGTGACATGCAGCTTTTTCATCGTAGGTAGGCCCTCGCGGCGAAATCAAACAAAGCCAAACAAATGGTAAACAAGACTATACAAATAAGGGGTGGCGCATGATGGTGTCTTGCCGGTCCGCGCCAGTCGAAACAAGATCGATCCGAGCGCCTGCAAGTTCCTCAACCCGATGCAAATAGTGCCGCGCTTGGTCAGGCAAGTCGTCCCAGCTTCGAATCCCCGCAGTACTTTGCTGCCAGCCAGCCAAGGATTCGTACACCGGTACGCAACGTGAGAGTGCTTGGGCTCCAAAAGGCAACCTGTCAATTGCCTTACCGTCAACTTCATAGTGGGTGCAAATCTTGACCTCGGAAAGTCCGTCGAGTACGTCGAGCTTAGTAAGACAAAGTCCATCAACCCCATTGATTTCAATCGATCGCTTTAGCGCCGCAACATCAAGCCATCCACAACGCCTAGGGCGCCCGGTGACCGAGCCGAATTCCTGTCCAACTTCGCCAAGATGCTTGCCGATGACATCGTGGAGTTCAGAGGGAAAGGGACCCGATCCAACACGGGTGGTATAAGCCTTCACAATACCAAGTACATAGTGAATCGACTTGGGCCCAACGCCGGAACCGGGCGCTGCAGCACCGGCAACACAATTGCTTGAGGTAACGAAGGGATAGGTGCCGTGATCCACATCGAGCATCGAGCCTTGGGCGCCTTCAAAAAGAAGGCGGTCACCTCGACGCATGGCGTCGTACAAGAGGGCCGGAACATCAGCAACCATGGGCGCAATTACTTCGCCAAGCCGCAAGGCCTCGTCAAGAATGGGCCCGAGTTCAAGCGGCTGAGCGTTGAGATAGTGAGCGAGCGTGAAATTGTGAAAGTCAAGCACCTCCTCGAGTCGAGCGCGAAAAAAATCGGGATCACTTAAATCAGCAACTCTTAAAGCTCTGCGAGCCACTTTATCTTCATAAGCCGGGCCAATGCCTCGTCCTGTGGTACCTATCTTGGCCTGGCCTTTCTTTGCCTCGCGGGCCTGATCGAGTGCGACGTGATAGGGAAGAATCAATGCACAAGCCTGGGCAATCCGCAAGCGGTCACGGACGGCAACACCTGCAGCCTCGAGTTCACCAATCTCCTGAAGCAGCGCAGTGGGCGACAAGACAACGCCATTGCCGATATAGCAAATCACGGCAGGCCGCAAAATACCTGACGGTATGAGCCTCAAAACCTGTTTCTTACCACCGATAACGAGGGTATGACCAGCATTGTGTCCGCCTTGAAATCGAACCACACCTTGCGCTTGATCGGTGATCCAGTCAACGATCTTGCCCTTACCTTCGTCGCCCCATTGGGTACCGACAATCACAATATTGCGGCCCATCAAATATCCTTTCAAGCATGTTTTACATGCAGGTTGATAAATATTAAAACCTATATCGACTGAAACTTAGATCGATTACCCCAGCACGCAACTAAAGAGTTTGAAGCTGCCAATCCCCGTTTAGAAGAACGAGAGCACGATCACATTGAAACTCCTCTTGTTCGTCTTCATGACCTGGCATCACTTGAACAACGATCTCACCCTTAGCTCGAAGTGCCCTCACTGCAGCGCGTAGTGCGGGGTCATCACGCCACGGTGCGCGAACCGCTAATGCTGGGCAAGGCTCGGGCGCAAGTGCTGCAAGCTCTCTCAACTCGAGCGAAAATCCAGTCGCTGCCCGCGATCGGCCAAAACTTGCACCGACATTGTCATAGCGGCCGCCTCTTGCGACTGCTACCGGATGTTGATCGAGATAAGCACTAAAGCTAATGCCCGTGTGGTATTGCCAACCTCTCATATCACCGAAGTCCACTGATAGCCTCAACTGCGGGTAGTCTTGCCACAAATTTGCTTGAGCGATTTTCCGAAGACCGTCTAAGACCTCGTGGACTAATCGGTGCTCGGGCAAGAGTTCGGCCGCCCGACGAAGCAGCGAATCATCTTGAGCCGAAATATCACCGTATAACATACTGATTTCCGAAAGGATTTCAGCCAACGTTAGATCGATTTCGCCGAGCTGGGCGCGTAATTGCGGTAGGTTCTTGGAAAGCACCAAATCATGAACTAAATCATGAAGATTATGATTTAAACCTCTGATTTCACATATAATTCTTACGATGCCTGCAGGTGATAAATCCAACTGTAGGCGGTTCGAACCGGCGAGCCTAATGGCCTCGACCATGAGCTCCATAACCTCAAGATCTGCCTCGAGTCCTTGATGTCCGTAGATCTCGCATCCCGCCTGTAAAGGCTCCCTCGAACCCGCAAGCGACTGTTGCCTCGTATGAAGCACTGAGCCCGTGTAGCAAAGTCGGACCACTTGTTGCCGATTAAGTCGATGTGCGTCGATTCGTGCCACTTGGGGCGTCATATCGGCACGGACGGCTAAGGTACGGCCTGACAGTAAATCGACCGTTTGAAACATTTGTTGCGCTAAATCCTTGCCAGATCCAACCAGCAAAGCATCCAAGTACTCGACTAAGGGCGGAGCGACTAACTCGTAGCCATAAACTCTAAAAAGATCGAGTAAGCGACGACGTAAGTCTTCAATACGACGTGCCTCAGTGGGCAGCACGTCAGAAATACCTTCGGGTAACAGCCAGCGGGGCATGGGGAATGAGTGTAGATAAACCGAAAGTTTAACGAAGATTCACAGCCACAAAAGCCCCGTGCCAATAGCAAGCGCGGCAAGTGCGAAGTGTCGGATGCGATTTGGCTCGATATCACCCAGCTTTCTCATCGTCTCACGCCAGCGATCCGGAGCAACAAAGGGCATAAAGGCTTCAAAAATAAGCGCTAAACCAAGCGCTTTAAGCCAAAGCTCAGGCATGCCCTCAACGCGCCGCAGGTGCAGCGCGTGCGGCCCCACCCGGTCCTTTGAAGTATTTGAAAAACTCGGAACTTGGATCGAGGACCATAACGTCTCGCTTCGCCAAGAAGCTTTCCCGGTAGGCTTGCAAACTTCGATAAAACGCTGCGAAATCAGGGTTTTGCCCGAAAGCTTCGCCGTAAAGCGACGCAGCTCTCGCATCGCCCTGCCCTTTGATTCGCTGCGCGTCTCGGTAAGCTTCGGCAAGGATAACGTCGCGTTGACGCTCAGCATCTGCGCGAATCTTTTCCGATTCAGCACCACCGGTCGCACGGCGCTCGTTAGCAACCCGCTTTCGCTCGGATTGCATACGCTCGAATACTCGGTCAGCGACCTCAGGCGCGAAGTCCACCCGCTTAAACCGAACGTCGACGATCTCTGCGCCAATTTCTTTGGCTGACTCATTGAGCTTGTTACGGAGTTCCTCGACAATTTTCTCGCGTTCCCCCGAAATAAGTTCAGAAACAGTGATCTTGGAGATCTCGATATTCATGCCATCTCGCAAGCTTCTTAACAAGCGATCGGCAGCGACTGCCTGACTACCACTGACTGATCGAATGAAGACTTTCACGTCCACGATGCGCCATTTCACATAAGAATCCACCTGCAAGTTAAGCTTTTCTGATGTGATGAATCGGTCGGTGTCCGGCGTGTCGATCGTAAGGATGCGCTTGTCAAAATAAGTGACATTTTGAAAGGGCGGGGGAAGCTTAAAGTGGAGCCCTGGTGTTTCGATGACGCGTTTGATTTCGCCAAGGGCATAAACCACTGCGAATTGCCTTTGGTCGACGACAAACAGCGAAGAAAGTGCCAACAAGCCAACCAGCGGAAGGCTTACCGCCAAAACCATTAATCGATTCATCGCCCAGACTCCCGCTCTCTCATACGTGCTGCCCCTCGACCTCTACTTTCTTCGCTTCCAACACGAGGGACTGCCGGCGCAGGGCTTTGTGACGACAACTCGCCATTGGTGGGCTTATTAGCCGTGCCCGTGGACGAATCGGTGCCTGATTGCTGAATCAACTTATCGAGAGGAAGGTAAAGCAGATTACCGCCGGCTTTACTGTCCACAAAGACCTTGGCGTTATTGGCAAAGACCTGCTGCATCACCTCAAGGTACATACGGTCACGGGTAACTTGTGGCGCTTTTGAATACTCGACTAAGACTTGCTTGAATCGGCTTGCGTCACCTTCTGCCGTTGCGATGGTTGATTGGCGGTAGCCTTCAGCTTCTTGCATCAGGCGCGCAGCCGCACCTCGCGCCTTTGGGATGACGTCGTTTGCGTAGGCCATGCCTTCGTTGATCAAACGTTCCCGGTCTTGAGCAGCTTTGTTAGCATCTTCAAAAGCAGCTTGGACCTGCTCGGGCGGTTGAGCCTGTTGAACATTCAGATCGACAATGGTTATACCGACTTTATACCGATTAAGAATGTTTTGTGTTTGCTGGCGTGCTGCCTTGGCGACTGCTTCCTTCTCCTCGTAAAGCACCTGATCAATTGTCTTCGTTCCAACAACCTCGCGTGTCGCTGTTTCGGCGGCTTGCCTAATCAAGTTATCGGGTCCACCGCTTAACTGGTTGTTGAATAAATAAGAACGTGCATCGCTGATCCGATACTGAACTGCAATTTGCAAGTCAACGATGCTTTGGTCCTGAGAAAGCATTAGGGCTTCTTTAAGTACTTTATTTTTGACATTTCCTCGATATCCAACCTCAGCTTGCCTCAACTGCTGAGTGTTAACGAGCTCGGCTTGCTGAACGGGATAAGGCATCCGCCAGGAAAGTCCTGGACTCTCATTGAGTTGCCGAAACTCCCCAAATTGCAATATGGCGGCCACATGACCCTCTGGGAGGATGTAGATACCACTACCCAACCAGAGCGCAAGCAATACCGCAGCAAGCGCGCCAAGGCCCCCTTTTCCGAACGATGGCGTAGGCATACTCGGTCCGGAGGACGAAGGTCCGCGCGGTCCCTGGCCGCGTCCGCCTCTGAACACCTGATTAAGCTTGCGGTTAAAGTCACGCCACAACTCGTCGAGATCGGGAGGCGAGTCAGGACGGCGTGAGCGCCGTTCATCCCGTCCCGCATCATCCCTGTCGTTTTGGGGTTGGTTGGAGCCTTGCCCCGTTCCTTGGGAGCTGTTTCGTCCCCATCCGGGGTCGTTTAGCGAAAAAACGCGTCGCAAGAAAGCCCTCATCTGGATTAAACCTAATTGGTAGATAAAGAATTAAAAGACCAATGCGATGAGGACTGGTCTTCGGAAGACGTTTCAAGTACATGCATTCGAAGGCGGTGCATGATCGCCTCTCTCACCAGCTCGATACCCGATCGCTCCTGCGCGCTGATATGTATCTTTTGGATCCTACCATAGGGATCCTTCTGCACACCGGGACTCAGGTCAATCAGATCGCACTTGTTGACGATCTCAATACAAGCCAAGTCACCAGCGCCGATCTCGCTCAAAACCTTGCTTACCTCTTGGCTTTGCCGGTCACGTTCGGGGCTCGAGCCATCGATCACATGCAATAAAAGGTCAGCCTGGGCGGTTTCTTCCAGCGTTGCGTGAAAGGCATCGACCAGGCTGTGTGGCAAATCGCGTACGAATCCAACAGTATCGGACAACACACCATCAAGTCCTTCGCCAAGATGAATACGTCTTGTCAATGTATCAAGCGTTGCAAAGAGCTTATCGGCGGCATAGGCTGGCGCATTGGAACCGGCTAAAGCATTGAAAAGTGTTGACTTTCCGGCATTGGTATAGCCGACCAGCGAGATCTTAAAAGCGCCTTGTCGGGTTCTTGCTTTTCGCCTTGTCTGCCTTTGTTTAGCCATCAAGGCAAGGCGCTCGCGTAAACGCCGGATCTTGACCTCGATCATTCGACGGTCAAGTTCAATCTGGCGCTCACCAGGCCCGCCGCGCACGCCGATGCCTCCCCGCTGCCGTTCAAGGTGCGACCACATGCGCACCAGCCGAGTGGACTGGTGCTGAAGCCTTGCGAGCTCTACCTGGGCTTGCCCTTCTTGACTCTGGGCGCGCCTTGCGAAAATCTCAAGGATGAGCTCGGTTCGGTCGAGCACAGGAACCTGCCAGATTCTGTTGAGATTACGTTGATGAACCGCAGACAGTGCTTGGTCAAAGACCACTTCCGTGATAGCTTCACTGGCAATGATCGATGCTATCTCGTCGGCTTTACCGCTTCCGATAAAGAGTGCGGGATCCGGTCGATCGCGGCGACACCTCAGTCTTGCAGCAGGCTCAAGACCAGCCGATAGGGCAAGAGCATGCAGCTCGTCCAGATCTGCGGCGGAGCGCTTTTGGGAATCAACGCCGATCAGCAGGCTTCGGGAGTTGAAGGTCACCCTGCGTCAGTGTCAGAGGAGAAGTTAACCGCACGCGAAGGCACAACCGTAGAAATGGCGTGTTTATAGACCATTTGGGTGACTGTGTTGCGAAGCAAGACCACGTACTGGTCGAAGGACTCAATATGACCCTGTAGCTTGATACCGTTGACGAGATAAATCGATACAGGCACATGCTCTTTTCGAAGCATGTTGAGAAATGGGTCTTGTAAAAGCTGGCCTTTGTTGCTCATTGTCGTAGCTCCGTTAGATCTTGTTTTCTTGTCGCGGGAGTCTTGTCTTATCCCTGTAGCTTGAATTTTGCCTTCTTCCACCGAAGTCGCAAGTCTCAATCCTCTTTAGCGTAGGGGTTTGTTGATGATCGCCACTCAATCCTCAACGGTGTGCCTTGTAGCTTAAAGACATCTCTGAACCACGATTCAAGATAACGTTGATAAGTCTCGGGAATCCGATCAAGTGAATTGCCGTGAATAATGACGACAGGGGGATTTTGTCCGCCCTGATGGGCATAGCGCAGCTTGGGTCGAAACGGCCCTTTGCGTGGCGGTTGTTGCCGTTCGACGGCTTCTCGCAGCGCCCGAGTCAATTTGGGTGTTGGTAACTTTGCCATCGCTGCGGCGAATGCTTGATCGACGGCGCGCATTAAACTGGCCAGACCTCGTCCATGTTTCGCAGAAATGAAGCAAAGCTCTGCAAATTGTAGAAACTGAAGCGATTGTAATAAGGTTCGCTTAAAGTTTTGCTTCGCCGCCGCATCGAGTGAGTCCCACTTATTGACAGCAACAACAACTGCGCGACCAGCATCGAGGATGTAGTTGGCAATACCCGCATCAAGATGCCCTACCCCGTCGCCGGCATCAAGCATCAATACACAAACATGGCTTTGTTCTATAGCTTGCAGCGTTTTAACGACTGAAAACTTCTCAATCACTTCGTGGACCTTACCGCGCTTTCGCAAACCTGCCGTGTCGACCAAGGTGTAGTCGCGACCTTGGTGCTTGAAATCGATCGATAAAGCATCGCGTGTGGTCCCAGGCTGGTCATAAGCGATCACACGTTCTTCACCGAGTAATGTATTGATCAAGGTTGACTTGCCCGCATTCGGGCGCCCAACAATCGCCACCCGCATTGCCTGAACTTTGGCATGAACGCTGACAGGGCTGCCCTGCTCTGGGGCCTGGTCATTTAAGTCTTCGGCGCTTTCAATGAGCGCGCTATGCTCTTTAGAAAATGCTACGAGCTCTTCTTCAAATATGCTGTCTATGAGCGATCGCACACCATCGCCATGCGCAGCTGACACCGCAAACATGCGAGGAAAGCCCAACTCTTGAAAGTCGGCAAGTACATGATCCGGTCGCATACCCTCGCACTTATTCACCGCGAGAATGAGCTTGCTAGCCGTCTTTCGCAGCTCGGTAGCAATCTCCAGATCCCGAGGGGCCAAGCCTTGGCGCCCATCCACAATAAAGAGCACGACATCAGCTTCAACAACCGCGAGCCTCGCCTGACGTGCCATTTCCGCAGCGATGCCATCTTTTGCAACAGGTTCAAAACCACCGGTATCAATAACGATGTAGTGTTCAGAGCCCAAGCGTCCTCTTCCGTATTGTCTGTCTCTCGTTAAACCCGGAAGATCGGCAACAAGCGCATCGCGAGAGCGCGTCAGTCGATTAAAGAGCGTTGATTTACCGACGTTTGGACGTCCAACAATGGCAAGGACTGGCCAGCGTTGCAACGCTTCAAGCATAAAGCATCCGAAAGGCCGTCAATGAGCCATCACTGGCAATGGTCCATCCCATATCCTGCTCAGAAATTGGCGCGCAAGCTAACGGCTTTGATGCCACACTCAGCCGACCGAGAAGTTGCCCTTGATCGCGGCTGAGCGCGTGTAGAAACCCGTCTTCGTCGGCAACGAGCGCCATGCGCTGGGCAAGCTCAGGAGCAGACAGGCGCCGCCCACGCAAGCCTTCTTGCTTCCACTGAGGTGCCCCACTTCGGCTGAAGGACTGAACATGCCCACGGTCATCAATGGCGATGACCTGAGCTTTGTCAGCAGCAATGCCGCCTACGGTGGTGAAGTCGCGTGACCAGCGAAGCTGTCCACTTTGCCGATCAAAGCTCGAAAGCTTGCCCTGAAAGCTCGCTGCCAAGACTTCATCGTTGTCGACAATCGGCTGCCCTAAAACATCTGAGAGCCTCTCAATCTCCGTTGTGCCCCGTGGGGTCGACACGCTAGCCTCCCAAAGAGGCTGGCCGTTAGCCGCGTTGACGGCCATCATCCGGCCACCAGGCAAACCGATGAACACCCAATCGCCTTGGATGACTGCTGAGTTTGTAGAACGAAGCACGAGTGGCGGACTTTGCCTTGCTATGCTCCAACGAACCTGCCCTCGCTCGAGGTCTAGCGCTTGTACTCGGTTGTCGCTTGTTCTTACCACAACAATACCCGCACCTACGGAAGGAACTGAGACCGCTTCAGCCCCCAAATAAGTGGACCATCGGGTTTTACCCTGCTGATCGAGTGCAAGCAGGTAACCGTCGTTGCTCGCAACAAAGAGAAAGCTATCAAAACTCGAAACACCACTGCTAAAGCCGCGTCGATGGCGGTGTTCGAATCGCCTTTCACCAGTTTTTAAATCGAATGCGCTGATGAGGCCGGACTTTGTTGCGACAACAAGCTTGTCCTCAATGCGCGTGGGCGCAAACCCTTGGCCAACATCATCGACTTTCGCGCGCCAAACTGGTTCGAGCAGATTCTTCCCGGCGAGTTCGGGTAAAGCAGGCAATTTAGGCTTTGACGAAGACCAGGGCATCCACGATGAAACCGTATCGAGTGCAGAACATGCGCTCAGCGATCCGCCAGCAAATAAGGATAAACCGAGGAATTGAACGACACGACGTCTTGGCTTTTTAATCATGATGACTTGCCGGGAGCTGAGACTGCATGATCGCGCTTGATTTGGAGCAGTTGCTTCCAACTCGGTTCTTCAGCACTTTTTTCAAGTGCTTCATCCCAGGCCTTCAAGGCATCATCTCTCCTGCCCAAGGCCATCAGAACATCGCCGCGGCGATCAAGCCGCGACAGGTCAAAGCTCGCGTTCGCTTTGTCTGACTTCATCGCATCGAGCACGCTTAATGCATCGCTTGCCCGGCCGTCTTCAAGCATCACAGAGGCCAGCCGTAAGCGCGCAATCGCCACCAGCCCTTCATCTTTCGATCGATCAATAGTCCATTGCAATAGAGTGGCAGCGGTTTTGAAGTCCGCAGCCTGAACATGTTGTCTTGCGCTCAACAACGCCGCAAGGGGTGCATATGCAGTTTTAGGGTATTTCTCAAAAAGAGTGCCGGACTCTTGCTTAAGCGTTGGCATATCAGCCTTGCTTGAAGCAATCACCACCCGATCGTAAATTTCGGCTGCTTCGCGCGATTGCTTGTCTTCGTACCAGCCCCAGCCACGCCAAGCCGCTATGGAAATCATACCCAGGGCAAAAACAATGCTCAGCAAATGACCGTGGCGCCGCCACCAGTCTTTGAGGCGATCGACTTCCTCTTGCTCAAAATGATGCTCAGCCATTAGTGCTTTACTCCAAAGCCATGTTCCAGAATGTAGTGGGCTGCTTCGACCATCGGCACCTGCGCTTGGCTAGCCGACGCTTGACGCAAATCCTTGATGGTTGCTTGACCTTGAGCGATCTCATCTTCTCCCAGCACAACCGCATAGGCAGCGCCCGAGGCGTCAGCACGCCGAAATTGCGACTTGAAGCTGCCGCCTCCGCAGTGGAGCAAGACATCAAGCCCATGGTCGCGAAGCTGCTCGGCGAGATCTATCGCTGCGAGATGCGATTGCGGGGCGTGGTGAACCACATAGACATCACAGACGGCGTGTTGTTCTGGCAAAACAGCTTGTAGCAAATCAAGAATTCGCTCAACACCAATGGCAAAGCCGCATCCAGGAGCTGACTTACCGCCAAGCGTCTCGATCAGTCCATCGTAGCGACCACCGCCGCATACCGTGAGCGGCGCTTTATCGGTGCTCGTTGACACCCATTCAAAGACACTGAGGTTGTAGTAGTCGAGCCCACGGACGAGCCGTGGATTGATGGTAAAGGCCAGTCCACGACGGCGAAGCATTGCTTGTAAGCCTTCAAAGTGTGCCCGAGAAGCATCGCCGAGAAAGCGATCAAGCTTTGGGGCATCTTCGATCAGTGATTGCATAGCCGGATTTTTGCTATCGAGAATCCGCAAGGGGTTGCTGTGGAGTCGGCGCTTGGCATCGTCGTCAAGCGAGGATTCATGCGCACTTAAGTACTCGATTAAGGCTTGGCGATGCGTAATCCGCTCCTCACTTTGCCCCAAGGAATTGATTTCAAGATGAAGATTGTGAAGCCCCAGTTCGTCCCAAAGGCGTGCACAAAGCAACATTAACTCCGCATCAATGTCGGGACCTTCAAAACCGAGCGCTTCGAGCCCAACTTGATGGAACTGCCGATATCGCCCTCGTTGCGGGCGCTCATGACGAAACATCGGCCCTTGATACCAGAGTCTCTGAGGACCTTCACGAAGGAGGTGGTGTTCAATGACGGCTCTGACTACGCCCGCTGTGGATTCAGGCCTTAGTGTGAGTTGCTCACCGTTTAGTGCGTCAGTGAAGGAATACATTTCCTTCTCAACGATATCGGTGACTTCGCCAATCCCCCGTAAGAACAAACCGGTGTGTTCAAGGATGGGTGTCCGGATTTGCCGATAGCCATAACTGGTAACCACTGAGGCCACCGTCTCTTCAAAGTAACGCCATAGGCCTTGTTGGGCCGGCAACACGTCATTCATGCCGCGCAGGCCCTGAAGTGGTGCAGCCTTAGTATGTATCTTGTTCACTTTTAATCTTTGTTTTTTATAACTTATCGACTCAGAACTTGCAGGCAATGATGCGCGCTGCTCGCCCTTGCTCGGCCGTCAAGCCCTCACGACCCTAAGCCTTGTTTGACTCACCAATTTTTCCAAACCTTGTCTTGACGTAATCTTCAACGATGTTTTGGAAATCCCGGGCGATCTGGTCACCCTTTAACGTGAGACGACGTTCGCCATCGACAAATACTGGAGCGACAGGCGCCTCGCCGGATCCTGGTAATGATATGCCAACATCAGCATGACGGCTTTCGCCGGGGCCATTAACAACGCAACCCATTACCGCAATCTGTAAGGTTTCAACACCTGGATATGTCGCCCTCCACGTTGGCATCTGCGCTCGCAGCCAGCCTTGGATGTCATTAGCAAGCTCCTGAAAAAAAGTACTTGTCGTTCGTCCGCAACCCGGACAGGCTACAACCATCGGAGTGAAAGCCCGCAATCCCATGGTTTGTAATAGCTCTTGGGCAACAATCACTTCTTTGCGTCGATCACCACCGGGTTCAGGCGTGAGCGACACTCTAATGGTGTCGCCGATGCCCTCTTGCAGCAGAACTGCCATCGCTGCGCTTGAAGCCACAATGCCCTTGCTGCCCATGCCAGCCTCCGTGAGGCCTAAATGAAGTGATTGGTCGCAACGTGATGCTAACGAACGATAAACGGCTATAAGATCTTGAACGCTTGATACCTTGGCCGATAAACAGATTTGCGCGGGATCCATTCCTAAACGAATCGCTGCCTCGGTGCTCTCAAGCGCCGAGGTAACGAGCGCTTCCCGCATTACTGCAGCAGCTCCCCAAGGATTGCTTCGCTTCGCATTTTGATCCATCAATCGCGCCAGCACTGACTGATCGAGGCTTCCCCAGTTCACACCAATTCTCACCGGCTTTTGCCAGCGTAGCGCCGTCTCGATGAGCGATGCAAAATGATTGTCGCGCTTCGATCCAAGTCCGACGTTTCCCGGGTTGATACGGTACTTCGAGAGCGCTTGAGCGCATGCCGGAACATCTTGAAGCAGCTTGTGGCCGTTGTAGTGGAAGTCGCCCACTAGCGGCACATCGATGTCCATTCGATCGAGTTGCTCACGAATCGCCGGTACTGCCTTTGCTGCTTCGATCGAGTTAACAGTTAGCCTGACAATCTCCGATCCCGCACCGGCAAGTTCCTTGACCTGTATCGCCGTCGCGATGACATCGGCAGTGTCGGTATTTGTCATCGACTGTACCAGCACCGGGGCGTCGCCTCCGATGCGTACGATCTTCGCACCCCACCGGAGGATACTTTGCAGCGACTTTCGCCTTGGTAGGCTTGCGGCTTCGGTGGGTATGGGATCCGCAGGCCTCAGCGCCTTGGTCTCTGACAGACTTATGGCTCCTAGGCCTTTGCCATGTTCGACGGAAGACGGGATGCTTGGGGCTTTTGCATGCTGAGTCATTGGGCTTAATACTTATGAAGTCGCTTGGTAAGACACCACGTTGGAAACAATCCCTGGCTTTAAGGGTTTCGGCGATGGGTCAGTGTCTTCCGAAATAGTGAACGAGGACTAACAGACTTGCAAGGATTAGGAAGACCCAGGCTAAGAAGCTGCCCGAACCACCATGGGCAAATCCTAAGAGCCCCTTGGGGCGAATCCTCCGATCATCGACATCGGCATGTAAATCAGCCACCCGATGGCGAAAATCATTGGGCAGCATCTGTTCGAGAACGTCGCGTTGATCGATACCAAGACGACGCCCGTAAGCAAAGAGCACTGAGCGGACAAAGGCTGGACCAGGTAGCTCGTCCCATTCGCCGCGCTCAAGATGTTCAAACTGCTTCACACTCAATCCGAGCCCCTGAGCCATTTCTTGAGGGCTAATACCTAGTTTTTGGCGACGATGCCTCAAATCAATCATGCTTGTTTACGTCGCTTGGTGAGGTTGACGACTTCACCTGCCAGCTGTCCGCAAGCTGCATCAATATCATCGCCCCGCGTCTTCCGAATGGTTACCCGTATACCTTGTTGCAAAAGCACTTCAGAAAATCGCCTGATCTGGGTGGCGTCGCTTCGCTGCAAGCCTGAGCTAGGAAAGGGATTGAAGGGGATCAAATTGACTTTTGACGAGATGCTACTGAGCAGCGAAGCGAGCTCCTTGGCCTGATCGAGCTGATCATTGACACCCTTGATCATGGTGTACTCGAAGGTAATAAAGTCTCTGGGTGCATGCTGCAGATAGTCTTGGCAAGACTTCATCAACTCAGCGATTGGATATTTTCGGTTGAGTGGGACCAACCGGTCGCGCAGGTCATCGTTAGCAGCGTGGAGTGAAACCGCAAGTGCCACCGGGCAATCACGGGCTAGTCGATCAATCATAGGGACTACGCCCGACGTACTCACGGTCACCCGCCTTCTCGACAAACCGTAGGCGTGATCCGAGAGGAGCGTCGTTAAAGCTTCAAGCGTGGCTTCATAGTTCTGAAGCGGCTCGCCCATGCCCATAAACACCACATTGGAGATGGGTCTGGTATGGGAGCCATCAGCCTCAGCGGATGTCTCAAGCTCTTCATCTGCGTCGAATGCTTGACCCGAGTCAGGCAGGGTTGCCTGCGCTAATCGAATCGGAGAAGGCTTCGTATCGCCAAGCAGCAAAGAGCGAGCGAGCCAAACTTGCGCGATGATTTCGCCACTGGTTAAGTTTCGATTGAATCCCTGCGCACCGGTGGAGCAAAAGCTGCAAGCAACGGCGCAGCCAACTTGGGTCGACACGCAAAGCGTGCCCCGCCTTCGCTCAGGAATGAAAACCGTCTCAACCCCGTTGCCACCGCCTACCTCAAACAGCCACTTCCTTGTGAAATCAGCAGCAACATGGTCGCTGATGACTACCGGGTCGGTGAGTGGAAAGTGGGTTGCCAAGCGCTCTCTTAGCGGCTTGGCAAGGTCAGTCATCGCATTGAAATCGCTATGACCGCGTTGATGGACCCACTGAAGCACCTGCTTTGCTCGAAAGGTCTTTTGCCCCCAAGCCTCAAATTGTCGTTTGAGGCTTGGCTCAGAACACCCTAATAATTGTGTGAACTCACCGAGCATTGAGTATCGAGAAGGCCTTGACAATCAGCGGTTGAAGACAGCCATGCCTGGGAAGAAAAATGCTATCTCAGCCGCTGCTGTATCCGGGCCGTCAGATCCATGAACCGCATTAGCATCGATACTATCGGCGAAATCGGCACGAATCGTACCGGCTGCAGCTTTTTTGGGGTCGGTTGCACCCATCAGTTCACGATGCTTGGCAATAGCGCCCTCGCCTTGTAAGACCTGAACCATAACCGGGCCCGAAATCATGAAGTCGACGAGATCCTTGAAAAAGGGCCTATCCTTGTGGACCCCATAAAAGGCCTCAGCCTGTGATCTCGAGAGGTGCATCATCTGGGCCGCTGCGATCTTGAGTCCTGCAGCCTCAAAGCGAGCGTAAATTGCTCCAATGACATGCTTGGCAACAGCATCGGGTTTAATGATCGATAAGGTTTTTTCTACAGCCATAATGTTCGCCGTCAAATTAAAAGTAAACCCTAGATACTAGCATTGAAGTTTGTCGAGATGATGAAATCTGATGCTGTATGGTCAATTGAAATTCTCTTCATTTCACCTTACATTCAAGCGAGCCAATCGTGATGGCCTTCTAAAGGAGTTAAACAATGAGCTTGCAACATAACGAACGTGTGACTGTTCAAAGCCAACCGACGACAAATATCCACAGCGCATCCTTCGGGCGGGGGGCGAGTACCTGGGGTTCTGGGTCTTCCCCATTTGAGCCAACTCTCGACCGGTCGCGCCAGCAGAAAGTCCTTCGAAACACCTTTGCCCTGCTTGCCCTATCGATGATTCCAACAATAGCCGGTGCGTGGATTGGCGTGCAAACCAAGTTCAGCAGCCTCTTTGCCGGTAGTCCATTTATTGGCGCGATTGCTTTTCTAGCTGTGGCCTTCGGCTTCTTTTATCTTATTGAGCGCAACAAGCACTCAGCGGCGGGCGTAGGTCTATTGCTGGTGTTCACCGGATTTATGGGGTTAATGCTCTCGGGTTTGATCGGCAGCGTCTTGGGTCTTCGAAACGGTGCAAGTTTAATCATGATGGCATTTGGCGGGACCGCGAGTATTTTTGCCGTGATGGCGGGCATAGCGACGGTGTCGAAGAAGGACTTTACCCAAATGGGCAAGTTTTTGACCGTGGGTGTTGTTTTGCTGATTGTCGCTAGCCTGGCGAATATTTTCTTTCAAATGCCAGCGCTCATGCTCACTATCTCGGTACTTGCCATTGCGATTTTTTCAGCTTTCATCTTGGTCGACATCCAGCGCATTTTGCAAGGCGGTGAAGACAATTACGTGACGGCCACGCTTAGCATTTATTTAAGCGTCTATAACGTTTTTAGCAATTTGCTTGCGATTCTTGGGATTTTCGGCGGGGATAGAGACTAAGAGAACCGGTCATCTTATTGGCGTCGTGCGGTCGCTGCTCCCACTCGTTTTGCGTTGATGTTTACTCGCTACGAGTGAAGACAGCGACCGACTCCACATGTGACGTTTGTGGAAACATATTTGCAACACCAGCGCTCTCCAAGATGTAGTCTGCTTGATGAACCAAGATTGCGGCATCTCGGGCAAGGGTTGCTGGATTGCAGGAAATATAAACGATCCGTCCTGGCTTGGACGCTTGTTTGGCGATGAGCTCACAGACTTGTTGGGCACCCTCGCGAGGCGGATCGATCAGTATTTTCTTAAACCTTCTGAAGGCGAGCCAGTGATCGTCGCTCAAGGTAAATAAATTCGCTGTAACAAAATTTACACGCGAGGAAAGTCCTTGACTTACTGCAATCGTCTGAGCGCGCCGAATAAGCGTCTCGCTGCCCTCCACGCCTGTGACGCGCGCAGCTATACTTGCAATCGCAAGGCTGAAATTTCCAAGGCCGCAAAATAAGTCAAGCACCTCATCCTCGACGTTTAGATCGAGAAGTCTGACCGCTTTTCGTACGAGCACCTCATTGACGAGATGATTAACCTGGGTAAAGTCTGTCGGCCGAAAGGGATAATCGAGTGCAAAGTCCCTTAGCCGGTAACTCAAGGCCGACTCGGCGGGATGAATTAATTGAATCGAGTCAGGACCTTTGCTTTGCAGCCAAATCTCCAGGCGATGATGGTCACCAAAAGACTTGAGTTTGTCCAAATCGAAAGCGTCAGGCGGGTCGAGCACCCTAAACACCAGTGCTAATACTTTGCTGCCTTGCGCAAGTTCAATTTGAGGCACGCGCTGCCTAATGCTCAGCGATTCAATGAGCCGCTTGAGTTGAGGTATCAGGCCTGAGGCCTCTTCAGTCAAAACCTGGCAGCTATTCATTTGTGCAACATAGCTCGAGGAGCGTTCGTGAAATCCAACAAGAACCTCACCCTTTTTAATCACATCCCTGACACTTAAGCGAGCCCTATGTCGGTAAGCCCAGGCTGGGCCTGCAATTGGTGCAAGCATGTGTTGCGGCTTGATGCGCGCGAGGTGCCAGAGTTGATCCTCAAGTACCCGCTGCTTAACCGCGAGTTGCATCGCGGCATCCATGTGTTGCATGCTGCATCCGCCACAGACCCCAAAATAAGAACATTGGGGCGAGACTCGCCCACTTGAGGCCTTGATAATCCGGGTTGAAATTGCGCGATCAAAACGCGTACCCCGCTTGACGATTCGCGCAAGCACGCGCTCGCCCGGCAAGGCGTTTTCAACAAAAATCACCTTTCCATCGGTCCGAGCCACGCCCTGGCCTTCCAAATCAACTGATTCAATGTCCAACATTAACTCAGGCAGGTTCTCGGCATGACCCTCTCGTTGGCGACGACCTCTTGCCATGCTTAAAGACCTTTCCAAGCAGTGAGGAACTCTCCCCAACGAGCGTCGCTCTGTTCACCGAGCATTTTCCTGGCCAGTATGACTTCATGTTCATAACGTTCTAGCGAGTACACGCCACGCATATGTTGAAACCGGCACCAAACGAGCCATGTGTTAAGGACATCGGTGAGGCAGTAGTGGCGGATCTCCTCGATCCTTCCTTCTAAGTAGGCCGGCCACACCTGAGCTCCACTCATACCTTGCTTGCCTGGAAATCCACACAGTAGCGCTATTTGATCGAGCGAGGCAACGGCTCGACCGTTATACAGACTAAGTAAATCCATCAGATCGGTGTGTCGCTGGTGATAACGACTGATATAGTTATTAAACTTAAAATCTCGGTCCTCATCGCCTAGATCCCAGTATCGCGGTGCTGACACACCATGGATGAGCCCCCTGTAATGAAGTACCGGTAAGTCAAAACCTGAGCCATTCCAAGTGACGATTTGAGGAGCATATTTATCGATGATTCGAAAGAAATCGCGAATCAGATTCGATTCACTTTCCTCTGCACTTCCCAGACATCGCAATCGCAAGACCTCAGCCGAGCTTGTCTGATGTCGAAACAAGCAACCGATTGCCACGACCTTTTGAAATTGCAGTGGCAAGAATGCTCTTCCAGTGAGCGCTTCTCGCTGCTGCATTGCGAAATTAACAAGTTCTATATCTGACCAAGCTTGCGCTTCGCTGGGCAGATCTGGCCAAGCTCTTCTAAGACCCGACGCATCGGGTATGGTTTCCAGATCAAAGACTAAGACGGCTGACACAAATCAGTGCGTTAGGAAGATGGAGCAGCACTAACGTTGAGGAAGGGCTGTGCGCGGGTCAATGGGTCTACCATGACGGCGAAGCTCGAAGCCAAGTTGAATCCGATCAGCACCCGAATCGCCCATCTCGGCGATCTTTTGACCCTTTTTGACTTGACTCCCCTCTTGGACAAGCAAAGCTCGGTTGTGGGCATAGACGGATAGCAATTCGCCTTCGTGGCGCACGATTAATAAATTTCCATATCCCTTAGGCCCTTGGCCTGCAAAGATGACCTTGCCATCACCTATGGCGAGTATCGGGTCGCCCGACTGGCCCTCAATGCGGATGCCACCTTTACCACCGTTAAAAGTGCTAACGGCCTTTCCTTCTGCTGGCCAAATCCATGCGATGTCGGCCTCGGAGGGCTTTGGTGTCGCAGCACCGCGGTCTGCGTCCTTGTCCTCGCTTGTTGCCATTGCAGCCCTTGAATCATTGGGCTTGGGTGCATCGCGGCCTACATCCGGCGGCTTAGCTGCACTAGTGGAGGCCTGTGGCATCGGTTCGGATGGCGGACTTGAGCCCTTCGCTGGCGTATCGGAGGCCGGACTTCTTTCGTTTCGATTCGGCACATCCATACGGCTCGATATATCTTGGCGCGTGCTAGAAATAATTTGGGGATTACGAATAGGCTTGGCACTGGCGGCCGGAGCCTGCGATACTTGCGGATCACTCGGGGTTTCCTGGCGGGAAGCAGCTGGGCCGGGATCAGCTGGGCGCGTCACAGCGCTGGGCGCAGCGCTTTTACCTTTCGTATCGCTGCTTTGTATGGCCGAGTTGTCGGCGTTTGGCTTGCCCTGGCCGACCGAAGAGATGATGACGACCGGAGGCACTTTGCTGGATCGATCAACGATTGGTGCTGGTGCTCGAGGCGTTGAACAAGAGGCAAGCCAACCACTCATGGCTATGACGGCTATAACCGTCCACCTGCCGCGCATGAGTGTTGCTTTGCGCTGCCCAGAAACATGCACGCTATCAAGCTTGCAAACTGAGTGTGTCATTGGTTTAGATTGGCCTGAGTGGTTGGTAACACGCCGCGCCCTGCTCTAACGCGTCCCTTGCAGCAAGGGCACAAAACGTACCGCATCAAGTTGTAAATGCTGAAAGTTACCATGTCCAAGATAAATAACCTGCTCGAGAACCTGGCCGTTTGCACTAGTGACCGGTGTTAGCAGAATCCCTCCGGGCTTTAGTTGCTGGGTCCACGCTTCTGGAATCGAGTCACCGGCAGCAGCGGCGATAATGGCGTCAAAGGGTGCTGCCTGAGCAAGGCCTTTGAGACCATCGGCAAATAACATGCGCAAGTTGAAACACTGCATGCCGCGGAGATTTTTTTTAGCTAATAGGTGTAAGTCCTTGATTCTTTCAATGGAAAAAACCTCACCAAATAGCCGCGACAGAAGTGCTGCTTGATAGCCGCAGCCTGTTCCAATTTCTAAAATCTTTAAGTACTTCCGATCTTGACCATGGTGATGCTTAAGGATCCTATCGAGCATTCTGGCGACCGTCGACGGTTTGGAGATGGTTTGTTGATGACCAATGGGTAGTGCCATGTCCTCGTAGGCACGGCTCACAAAGGCGGGCTCAACAAATCGATGGCGCGGCACCGCACGCATGACCTCAACGAGTGAGCTATCGAGCTGGAAGTGTTGGGCGAGCGCATCAATTAAATGAAAGCGAGCCTTGTCAGAGTCGAGTCCGAGTCCACTGACGGCAGGCAGCTGCGCTGCCTGCGGGATCGATCGCCCGACTAGCTCGGGCTTTTGAGCCATTGCTCGACGTCGCCAAGTAGTCGATGGGCGGTTAGATCAATGTCAAGCGGTGTGATGGACACCCGACCTTGAGCAAGCGCGTGAAAATCTGTTCCCGGCCCTGCATCTTTTGCCGCTCCGGCTGGACCGATCCACCATATCTCCTCGCCGCGAGGGTTTTTTGCTGGCACAACAGGCTCGGCCATATGACGCTTGCCGAGGCGGGTGACAAGTGGTGCCAGGTGAATGTCCTCGCCGTGACCCGGAATGTTGACATTTAGCAAATAAGGGTGGCGCAGACCTGACCCGTCAAGTGCTCTCCTGACAATGCTGGCCGCTATCTTTGCGGCGGGTTCCAAGCCTTCAAACGAGCGCGACTGAAGTGAAAAGGCAATGGCTGGCACGCCAAGCAGAAAGCCTTCCATGGCGGCGGCAACCGTCCCTGAGTAAATCGTGTCGTCGCCCATATTCGGGCCGTTATTGATACCTGAAACCACCAACGCCGGCTCTTCATCAAGAAGTCCTGTGATGGCCATATGAACGCAATCGGTCGGGGTACCGTTAATAAAATAGTAGCCACTGGGTGCCTTGCGAACCGTTAGTGGCGCATCAAGAGTTAGCGAATTCGATGCACCACTTCGATCGCGATCTGGGGCAACAACCGTGACCTTGCCGAAGGCCTGCATGGCTTGCGCAAGCGCAGCAAGTCCTGGCGAGAGGTAGCCGTCATCGTTCGATACAAGGATGTGCATTGGTTTACCCCTCTGTTGGCCAGTCTTTAATATAAGCTTTGAGCATGCGGTTTTCGAAACTTTGCGCATCGAGCACAGCCCGCGCGACGTCATAAAAAGAGACTACCCCGAGCAACACTTGAGCATCCATCACAGGCACATACCGATCATGATGCTCGAGCATCATCTTGCGCAGATCGTTGACATCCATGTCTGGGCTGGCAATTCTGGGTTTTGGCTCCATGACTTCCGACGCCTTGATCAAGGACATGGTGGGCGTTGGGCCGATGCGCTGTTCGCGTTGCCTTTGTGCCAATACTCGTAAGACCTCGCGGAAGGAAAGCATGCCAGCAAGGCGTCCTTGGTCCATCACAACCAGTGAACCGATATCAAGGTCAGCCATAACCGTCACGCACTCCGATAGCAGCGTCTCAGGACCAACGGTAAAGAGCGCTGTCCCTTTTACTCTCAAAATATCGCGTACCAACATGACTAAGTGGACCTATTCCTTGCACCAATAAACGCCACATCGACCTGCATACCCATCGGAGATTGCCACAGGTCAACCCCCGCCAAGATTGCCCGATCGCGATCGCTCAACTATTGCTCAGATGACGGATCGCAACAACTCAACCATCGCGGATCCCTGATGCTAGCATCAGGACCTTGTTTCGATCACAGGATTAAGCCATGGCGGACGATGATTACTATCGCTTTGACACACTTGCCGTTCATGCAGGTGCGTCGCCCGACGCAACGCATGGATCGAGAGCAACGCCGATTCACTTAACAACTGCCTTTGTTTTTAAAGATTCCGATGCCGCTGCGGGTCTATTTAATATGGAGCAGTCGGGCCATGTTTATTCGCGTCTGAGCAACCCAACGGTCGCCGTGTTTGAAGAGCGGATGGCAGCGCTCGATGCGGGTGTCGGCGCGATTGCGACCGCAAGCGGCCAAGCAGCACTGCACCTCGCCATCGCGACCTTGGCAGGATCGGGATCGCATATTGTTGCTTCAACAGCGCTGTACGGCGGCTCTCACAACCTTTTGCACTACACGCTTGCGCGCTTTGGCATTCAAACCACCTTCGTGGCCCCGAACGATCTTAAGGCCTGGAATGCGGCAATACGTCCGAACACTAAACTACTGTTTGGCGAAACGCTGGGAAACCCTGGCCTTGATGTGCTCGACATTCCGCAGGTCTCGGCCATCGCGCATCGGCAGGGTATACCTTTACTTGTTGACTCGACCTTCACCACGCCTTGGCTGATTCGACCGATCGAATGGGGCGCTGATCTCGTTTACCACTCAGCCACCAAATTTCTTTGTGGACATGGGACGGTACTGGGGGGCGTTGTCGTGGATGGTGGGCGCTTCGATTGGATGGCTAGTGAACGGTTTCCCGAGCTCACCCAGCCTTACGAAGGATTCCATGGCATGGTGTTTGCCGAGGAGTCGACAGTCGCCCCTTTTTTGCTTCGCGCTCGTCGCGAAGCTTTGAGGGATTTTGGCGCATGCCTCAGCCCAATGAATGCCTTCCAGATTTTGCAGGGCATTGAGACCTTATCGCTTCGCATGCAGCGACATGTCAGCAATACGCTTGAGGTCGCACACTTTCTTGAGTCGCACGCTCAGGTTCGTAAGGTCTCTTATCCTGGCCTCGCAAGTCATCCAGACCATGAACTGGCCAAGCGGCTCATGCCTAAAGGATGTGGCGCGGTCTTTTCGGTTGAGCTTGCAGGCAATCGCGATCAGGGTCGTGCCTTCGTTGAAGCCTTGCAAGTCTTCTCACATCTTGCCAACGTCGGTGATGCGCGCTCGCTGGTAATTCATCCTGCCTCGACAACGCATTTCCGCATGGACGAGCAAGCGCTCAAAGCCGCGGGCATCGGCGAAGCGACCCTTAGGCTATCGATCGGTCTTGAGGATCCCGATGACTTAATCGACGACTTAAAGCGCGCCTTCCGTGTGGCGTTTCCCAAAAGGTGATGGCATGGAAGTGAAACTCGGTCAGCAAAGTGTTTATATCTATACCGGATCTAAGGCCTTTCGTCCGGACTTACCATCAGTCTTGATGATCCATGGCGCACAAAACGACCACAGTGTCTGGATTATGCAGTCGCGTTGGCTTGCGCATCACGGCTATAACGTAATCGCCGTCGATTTGCCAGCTCACGGTCTTAGCGAGGGCCCTTTATGCGAGACGGTTCAGGCCATGGCTGCCTGGTGTAGCGATTTGCTAGACAGCCTGGATATTAGCGCGGCTGCATGGCTTGGCCACAGCATGGGTTCACTGATTGCTTTGGAAGCTGCAGCCAGCAGGCCTGACCAAAGCTGGGCTAATGTTTTACTTGGTTCAGCTTTTCCTATGCGTGTTTCCGATGCCCTGCTCGACGCCGCCCAACACGACGAACAAAAAGCCTTCGCAATGATTACTCGCTGGTCACATAGCGGGATCACGCATTTACCGGGCACACCAGGCCCAGGATTTTCGATTTACAACCAGGCGCGCCGATTGATGGAACGGCAAAAGCCAGGTGTTTTGTTCAACGATTTCATGGCTTGTAACGCTTACAACCGGGGCCTCGAATGTGCTCAAGCGATTAAGCAGCCCACCCTGATCCTTAGTGGAGCACTCGATCTCATGACCCCACCCAAAGCGGCTAAAAGCCTAGCAGAAACCATCATCGGCGCAGACATGCGAATCATCGAAAAAGCAGGTCATCAAATGATGGCTGAGCAACCCGATGCGGTTCGCGTGGCGATTGCCCGCTTCCTTGCAGGCGCACGATCCCGACGCGTATTACCCAATGCTTAAGGCGAAGCAGTCATGTTCTTAGCACGCATACCGCCCTCCAAGGCACGCAAGGCCGCTGCGATCGCAGCGGCGCTTCTCTGTTTGCTCGGCTTGGTTTGGGAACTTTGGCTTGCTCCCTTGAGACCTGGATCGCTTTTGTGGCTTAAGGTGATGCCACTTCTTTTTTGTTTGCCTTGGATATGGCGAGGGTCGATTGTGATGCACCAGTGGTGGTCCATGGCAGGCCTTGTTTATTTCACCGAGGGCGTTGTTCGAGCCACCACTGAATCTGGCATGAGCCAACACCTAGCCAGTCTCGAGGTCGTTTTGTCGACGGTCATGTGGTTTGCTGTGCTCACTTATGTCGCGGCCGTGCGCTGGACGGTTAAGAACCGTGCAAGCGAGGCGTCAAACCAATTAATGCCCTGAGCGCGCAAAGCCTGCTGATCGGATAGGTCTCGACGAAAAACTCTTGCACCGGGCAAACCCTGAAAAAGGCCGAGCATATGACGAGTCATCGAAGAGATAGGCACACCGATGGCGATTTGCTCAATCATGTACGCTCGGTAGCGTGATAACGCAGCCACAAGCCGATCGAGCGGAGTCCATGTGGGGTCTGAATCATTAGCCTCAAACCAGATTCGATCGACCTCTGCCAAGAGGGCTGGGCGTTGATACGCAGCCCGTCCCAACATCACACCCTCAAGCGAGCCTATCGCATGCAGCGCTTGGGCATGATCTGCCAATCCACCATTGAGCACAAAGACGCTGTCGGGAAACTGCCGTGCCAAGTCGTAGACGGTTTCATAGCGTAGAGGCGGTACTTCGCGATTGTCTTTAGGACTAAGGCCCTCAAGCCATGCATTTCGTGCATGCACAATAAAATGTCGACAACCCTCATGGTGTAGGGTACCGACGAATGTCTGAAGTAAGTTCAAGTCCTCATCACGGCCCAAGCCAAGACGGTGCTTGATCGTAATGGGCAGGGAGACCGCATCGGCCATGGCCTTAAAACAGTCGGCGACTAATCTGGGCTCACGCATTAAGCAGGCACCAAATGCACCGCGTTGGACGCGTTCGCTCGGGCAGCCACAATTCAAATTGATCTCGTCATAGCCCCAGGTCGCCCCAAGCTTTGCAGCCTTTGCCAAATCCTCCGGTTCGCTACCACCGAGTTGCAGCGCGACCGGATGCTCAAGCGGATCAAAGGCCAAATGTTTAGCCGCGTCTCCGTAAAGCAAGGCCCCTGTTGTAACCATTTCGGTGTAGAGCCTGGCATGTCGAGAAAGCATACGGTGCAGATGACGACAGTGTCGGTCGGTCCAATCCATCATCGGGGCTATACAAAAACGCCAGGATTGATTGGGTTTGGCTGAGATCTTTTTTTCATGCTTCATCGCTGGCAAGTCTAATCGATCAGCCTCGTGACCAGCTAAAAGCAGGTTTGCCTGCGCACTCTAAAACGTCCTTACTGCCCAATCCTATGCGACTACCTTCCTTTCAAACTTTTGATGATCAAAGCATTCAACGTCAGGTGAAAAATCGATGGGCCATGCCTGGTTTGATCGTCATCGACCAGCAATGCTTTGTTCACGAGTTAATCGCACTGGTACGCGATGTGATGCTTTACAAGCTACACGCGCTTCGGGAATTGGAGGCCTTACATGGTCTTGATAGCTCAAACACCCAATTGCTCATTGACCCTGAAACCTCTGATCTTTGCGAACGCTCAGGATCGCATCGACACGTATCGGACGGTCGCATCAAACGCTTACTTCGTCCCTTCGGCAGTCAAGTCCTTCTGTTCAGCACTTGCGCCGACCGAAAGCTGATGCAGCGATTTTTGCGCCTTGGCGCGAGCGGCTATGTAGACAAGAACGCGACTAGCGCTCAACTGTTTGAGAGGCTCGACGTTCTCTGGAGCCGACAACATATTCAAAGGCCGCTGAATCGATGCTCGAGCGATCGATCGCCCGGGTATTTAAAGCCAGAGACTCTAGGCATAGGGCCGCGGACTTTGGGCATAAGGCCGCGAGAGATTCTAAGTTCACGGCAACCACGCTCGCGTCATTTATCAGCTCGTCAATACGAGGTTCTGCGACTGTTGGAACAAGGCCATCCAAACAAACGCATATCCGATGAGCTAGGGCTTAGCCTGTCGACCGTTAAAACACATGTGAGCGCAATACTCAAAGCCTTCGGCGCAGCGAATCGGGCCCAAGCGGCATTTAAGGCATCAGCGTCAGGCTTGTGAGGATCTGCGCGATTCTCGTCGAGCCAGCCAAATAGTCGAGCCGAGTATGACCAAAGCCCCAAGCAAGGTAGCGCTCGCTGGAACGTCAGAAAAGATCAACCAGCCAAGAAGACTAGCCCAAACAAGATCGAGAAACTTTACCGATTGTGTGGATGAGATATCGCTCACGCCAAACGAGCGGGTCAAGCAGTAGTGACCGGCGCTTCCTAAAGCACCGCAAACCAGAAACCAAAACCACTGCCAAAGACTTAAATCTTTCCAAACAAACAACGCCATGGGCAAGCTAAACAGCGTTACGGTGATTGACTGCCAGACTACGATCACTTCTGGTCGATCGTATCGGGTAAGAAGTTTTGTTAAAAGAAACGAAGCGGCAAAGACCGGCGAGCTAGCCAACATCAGCAAGTGGTAAAGCCCACCGGCACCAGACAGCTGAGGCCCGACCACAACCATGACACCTGTTAACCCAAGCAGTGCTGCAAGCCAGCGATCCCAGCGAGCTTGCTCTTTAAGAAACCAGATCGCTCCAATCATGATAAATATTGGCCCGGTAAATCCTATAGCCGTCATATCGGCGAGCGATATCCTCGGTAGCGCCAGGAACCAAAGACTGAGCCCAAGCGTATGTAGTGCGCCACGCCAGATTTGACCCAACCAGTGATTGGGGCGATAAGCGACGAATCCCGTTCGAAGAATCAGCGGAAACATCACAAGGGCACCAAACAAATAACGTAAAAACTGCGCTTGAAACGGATGCAGTTCGAGCGCGAGCCAGCGCATGGTTGCGTTCAGAAGGGAAAAAATAAAGCCTGCGAGCGCAGTCCAAATCATCCCCCTCACAGTGGGGTCAAGCCTGCGAAGGCGCCGGCTTGTGCGCCTAACCCTCAAACGCACAGATCTCCACCCTGAATCAATGGGCGGAGGATCGTTTGATGAAGACATGGTAGTAATTGGCGTCCCGTAGGGGATTCGAACCCCTGTACTCACCGTGAAAGGGTGATGTCCTAGGCCTCTAGACGAACGGGACCATGTTCTTGGTGGAGGTAAGCGGGATCGAACCGCTGACCTCTTGCATGCCATGCAAGCGCTCTCCCAGCTGAGCTATACCCCCAACGAAGCTCGCTATTATAACGCGAAGTGCACAAAGCACCAATTGCAAGTCACAACCCGTATATTACCCTAAGCTAAAGAGAGATCCCATGACACATGCATCGATCATCACAGGTCAGGCTATTGCTGCAGAGCTGCGTGCTTCAATCCGGCAAGAAGTCGATCGCTGGCCAGCTGATCTCCCACGGCCTTGTCTTGTCGTCATTCAAGTCGGCGATGATCCAGCATCCTCTGTGTACGTCAAAAACAAAGTAAAGGCTTGCGAAGAAGCTGGGATTATCTCGGAACATAGACGCCTGCCAGCCGACAGTACTGAGCAAAACTTGCTCGATCACATCGATAGGCTCAACCAGGACTCACAAGTCCATGGAATCTTGGTGCAACTACCGCTACCAAAGCATCTGAGTGCATCCAAACTCATCGACCGCATTGACCCAAACAAAGATGTTGATGGTTTTCATCCGATAAACAGCGGAGCACTCTTTTCGGGACAGCCTCGGCTAGTGCCATGCACGCCTGCCGGGGTTATGGTCTTACTTGAACACACCGGATTCAATTTACGCGGTGCTGAAGCCGTCGTCGTAGGTGCAAGCAATATTGTGGGCAAACCGCAAGCCATGTTGCTACTGGCAGCAGGCGCGACCGTCACGCTTTGTAACAGTAAAACCAAAGACTTGCACGCACACTGCCAGCGCGCCGATGTGCTGATTGCTGCTGTTGGAAGAGCAGGCTTCATCAAGGGCTCGATGATCAAGCCCGGCGCTGTCGTGATCGATGTGGGCATTAATCGACTCGACTCAGGTCGTCTTTGCGGTGATGTTGATTTTGAATCGGCAAGCAAGAAAGCGTCTTGGATTACGCCCGTGCCAGGAGGCGTTGGACCCATGACAATTGCGATGTTGCTATCAAACACCCTAAAGGCCGCCCGAAGAACGTTCTAGTATGTAATGCTATGCAATTTGATGGGGTTACTCCTTTAAAACGTTATAGACATCTAGTTTACTCAACCATATTGATTCTTCGCCTTCTAGCCTTCGACCATGAATAATCCACTGCTCAACCCTGCCCCACATGTTGATTACCCGCTGATTAAAGCTGAACACATCGAGCCCGCCATTAGTGCATTACTGGCTCGCGCGAGAGCCGAGCTTCAAGCCATTTCGCAAAAAGATATTGCGTTAGGATGGGACGCAATTGTTGCGCCATTTGACGATGCGTTAGATGCACTATCTCGGAGTTGGGGAGTGGTTGGGCACCTCAATGCGGTCATGGATCAAGCCGAGTGGCGCAAAGCATTCAATCTTATGCTGCCGCAGGTGACCGACTTCTACACAGCGCTCGAGCAAGACCAAGGGCTTCTTGATTGCTTTAAGCGACTAAGACAATCGATGTCATCAGACTGTGGATCAACAGTCGACTTGCAACGACAGCGAAGTCTTGACTTAGCAATCCAGGACTTCAGACTGTCTGGCGCTGAATTGCCACCTGAGCAGCGCGCTGAACTTGCCGTGCTCATCAAATCGTTAAGTGAACACGGACAAAAATTTTCTGAGAACGTTCTAGATGCTATCAATGAAGCGTCTTGTATGGTTGAAGAACCATCGGGCCTTGATGGTCTACCTGAAGATGTTATTGAAGCTGCACGCCAACAGGCAAAAGAGCACGGTCAAGAAGGGTGGCGGTTTACGCCTCATATGCCATCGTATCTTCCAGTCATGCAATATGCTCACGACAGGAAGTTACGCGAGAAAATGTATCGCATCTACAGCACCCTTGCTTCAGACCAAGGTGATCCAACATTTGACAATGGGCCACTGATGGAGAAGATTCTAGCCCTTCGTCAGGCAAGTGCGAAGTTGCTCGGCTTTGATAATTTTGTTGCGATGTCTTTGCAACCGAAGATGGCGAGTTCAAGTAGTGCGGTTAAGTCCTTTTTGCTGGATTTACACGCACGAGTAAAACCTCAAGCCCAACAAGAGATCACGCAACTTGCAGACTTTGCTAGCAGGCAACTTGGCATTGAGAAACTAGAGGCTTGGGATATTCCTTATGTTTCTCAACAACTGAAGCAACGTTTGTTCGATTTCTCGGATCAGGAAGTAAAGGCGTATTTTCAGCTCGACAAAGTGCTTGACGGTCTTTTTCAATTGATACAAAAGCTATTTGCATATCGCTTTGAGCTGGTGGACCTTCCTGTATGGCACAAGGATGTAAGGTGTTATGCAATATATGGCAACACCGATGAGACTGCTAGGGCCTATGTTTATCTTGACCTCTACTCACGCCCAGGGAAAAGAAGTGGGGCATGGATGAATGTAGCTGCCAATCGTCGGCGTATAGGCCACAGCATTGCTGCGCCCATGGCATGGTTAACCTGCAATTTCCAAGCGCCTGTTGGTTCACGTCCTGCAACGCTAACCCATGACGAGGTAACCACACTTTTTCATGAATTCGGACATGGCCTGCACCATGTTCTTACCGATATGCATGAGCCTAGAGTGTCTGGCCTCAATGGTGTGGAGTGGGATGCCGTTGAGTTGCCAAGCCAGTTTCTTGAAAACTTTGCTTGGGAATGGGATCAGATTCAACAAATGACCGAGCATGTTGAAAGTGGCGCTAGCCTTCCGGCACCGCTATACCAACGCATGCTCAAAGCTAAACACTTCATGATGGGTATGTATTTAATTAGGCAACTTGAGTTTGGTCTATTTGATTTAGCACTTCACGAGCGACTCGCTCCGGCCAAACCCAACGAGATTATGGCTTTGCTGAATGACGTGAGAAGGCAGGTCGCTGTCGTGCCCTACCCCGAATGGAATCGCTTTCCGCACGCTTTTTCACATATTTTTGCTGGCGGCTATGCAGCGGGTTATTACAGTTATTTGTGGGCTGAAGTCCTTTCGGCTGACTGCTATTTAGCGTTTACAGAGACTATTGATGGGGAAATTAGATCGATTAAGCATGAGAAGCGTTCGAAGCTTGGGCAACGATTCTTGCAGGAAATCCTTGCCCTTGGAAGCGTGCGACCAGCTATCGAACACTTCAAGGCCTTCATGAATCGTGAACCAAGGCTTGATGCTTTGCTTACGCTCTATGGATTAAGCGGTACTGAGCACATTGGAGCAAGTCATGCTGCCTGATGCTGATCTGAGCATTTGCAGTTGGAATGTGAATTCGCTTAAAGTGCGCTTTGAGCAACTCAAGACGCTGCTACAGACCCAACGCTGGGATGTCATCTGCCTTCAAGAAACCAAGATGACAGATGATCGCTTCCCCTACGAAGCCTTACGCGAATTAGGCTATCACGCCTTTCATATAGGGCAGCCAACCTACAATGGCGTCGCGATCCTGGCCCGTCTTGATCGATTTCAGGACATGAAGCTCATCCAAAGTCAGCTTCCTGAGTTGGATGACCCGCAACAACGATTCATCCTTGCGCAAATAGACGATTTAGTGATTGCTTGCGCTTACGTGCCAAACGGGCAGGCTGTAGATTCTGACAAATTTAAGTACAAATTGAATTGGCTTGATAAGCTTTATGGTTTTTTAAGCAATAGTGATTTGTGTCGCCACCCATTCGCTCTACTTGGCGATTTCAATATTGCGCCCCAAGACATTGATGTTCACGATGCGGAGTTGTGGCGAAATCAAGTGCTTTGTACATCCGAAGAAAGAATCCGATTTCAAGGACTTCTCGATCTCGGATTAACCGACTGTTTTCGTCATCTAGAGCCACTGATCCGTGTTTATAGTTGGTGGGACTATCGACAACTTGCATTTCAAAAAAATAAAGGCCTTCGCATTGATCACATTCTCATCAGCCAACCACTAGTGCCTTTGTTAACGTCATGTGAAATTGTTCGGCAGGTTCGGAAAGCAGAAAAGGCTTCAGATCATGCGCCGGTGTTGGCAAGACTCGGTCGTCGCATCACCAATGATCATCCTCTAACTTAAGCTCCTGTATCTTTCTTGTAATCGTATTGCGGCCGATGCCAAGCCGTGACGCAGCATCGATACGCCGCCCTCTTGTGTGCCTAAGAGCTGTCCGAATGACGATTGATTCAAACCGGCGCGTCAAGTGATCCATTAAGACTGAATTATCGGGTATGCCTGTTTGACTCGCTAACGAACGCTGTACCTCTTGGATCAATCCCTGCTCCCATGCACTATCCATCCCATCATGCGCTTGTTTTGCGCCACTAAGCCCTGGCTCGGGCATCTGTAAGGTATGCGCACTCAGGAGATGATCGGACACGGGCACGAGTTGCCTTTGATGTAGATCTGCAGATATCGCAGGACCTGAGTTTTGACCATTGGAAGCCAGCCCGTGTGGGCCAGAGGTGCCGTTGGTCAGCGCAAGGCCTCGGGGTGTTAGCTGTTTGAATTCTGATGGCAAATCCTTGCCCTCAACAACTTGCGCAGGGGCCATGACGCTTATCCAGTGACAGGTATTTTCCAGTTGACGCACGTTGCCGGGCCAAGAGAACTTACATAAGGCGTTCTGAGCATCATCAGACAAGCGCTTGACCTCAACGCCGAGTTCTTTAGCACTTCGCTGCAAGAAATGCCGACTCAGCAGCGGGATGTCTTCAACCCGTTCGCGTAGCGCCGGCAACCGAAGACGAATGACGTTAAGCCGATGAAATAAATCTTCGCGAAACTGGCCTTGGTGAACTCGTTGTTCTAAATCCTGATGAGTCGCAGCAATGACTCTGACATTTGCTTGCAGGGCCTGCTGACCACCAACGCGGTAGAACTGGCCATCAGCAAGAACCCGGAGCAGCCTGGTTTGAAGCTCAGCCGGCATATCGCCAATTTCGTCAAGAAAAAGCGTACCACCCTCTGCCTGTTCGAATCGGCCGCGACGCTGCTGCTGGGCACCGGTAAACGAGCCACGCTCATGCCCGAAGAGCTCAGACTCTAGTAAATCCTTTGGAATCGCCGCGGTGTTGAGGGCAACAAAAGGGCCTTTAGCTCGGATACTGTGGCGATGTAAAGCTCTTGCTACAAGCTCTTTGCCAGTTCCTGATTCGCCCGTTATTAACACAGTAACACTTGAGGAAGCGAGCCTCCCGATCGCTCTAAATACCTCTTGCATGGCAGGCGCTTGTCCGAGCATGTCGGTAGCAACCAACTCTTGTTGCGCTTCTACCGATTCGCGTCCAGACTCTTGGACAGCACGCCTTATTAACTCCATGGCGTGTGATAAGTCAAATGGCTTGGGTAGGTACTCAAAGGCACCTCCCCTGAATGCAGATACCGCGCTGTCAAGATCAGAGTAGGCCGTGGTGATGATTACAGGAAGCGCAGGCCTTTGACGACGGACACGCTCAAGCAACTCCAAACCATTTGTGCCAGGCATTCTAATATCTGATACAAGTACTTGCGGTGCCTCTTGCTCTAGCGCCAATAGGCACTCCTGAGCATTGTCAAAGCAGCGAACCGCCAATCCTTCTCGTTGAACTGCCCGCTCAAGCACCCAACGGATCGACTGGTCATCATCTACGATCCAGATTCCCTTCATCGCTTCTTGCCGCCTATCAATGGGAGCCTTACCTTAAAGTCGGTTTCCCCGGGTTTGCTGTCAAACTCAATGATCCCGCCATGTTGCTGGACTAACGATTGAGCCATTGATAATCCCAGACCGCTGCCACCAGCCCGGCCGGTCACCAAGGGATAAAAGATCGATTCTCGCAAATCAAGTGGCACCCCTGGCCCGTTGTCAATAACATGCAAATCCAATGCCAAACGATGTCGTACTCGACCAATCGTCACTTGGCGAGCTATGCGGGTTTTAAATGTAATTGTGCCCTGGCCCAGCATCGCTTGCGCGGCATTGCGAGCAAGATTCAAGACCGCTTGGATGATTTGTTCAAGGTCGCCCTCAACCTCGGGAAGGCTAGCGTCATAGTCACGACAAAGGTTGATGCCTTTGGGATACTCGACCGTGATTAAGGAGCCAACACGATCGCATACCTGATGAATATTGAATAGTTCTATTTTTGGTAAATGTTTCTGAGGAGCGAGTAATCGGTCGACCAGCTTTTGCAATCGATCGGCTTCGCTGATAATGACCTGTGTATATTCGCGAAAGTGTGCACCAGGAAGATCGATTTCAAGCAGTTGAGCTGCGCCGCGAATACCACCCAGTGGATTCTTCACTTCATGGGCAAGATTTCTAAGTAGTTCGTGGTTTGCCTTCGCGGAGTCATAAATTCGATTTTCACGATCAACGCGTCGCCTTTGCTCAAGTGCTTGAAATTCCAGTACGAGCCCCAAATCAGCGCCCTCGGGCACAACCGCGGTGCATGCACAATGAAGAGGCTCTCTACCAGGTCTAGTCAAACTAAGTTCAAAACGCTTGGCACCGTACATCAGGCGCTTCCCGTCCCAGAACAAATGTTCGATCGGTGCGCCATCAACGAAGGAACGCCAAAATGCTTGTCCCTGCAAGGAACGAGAGGTGCACTCAAATAGTTGCTCTGCGGCTAAATTCATGAATACAACATTGCCCGCGTGGTCGAGCAATACGATTGCTGAAGCAGCAAGATTTAGCGCCGTATAACTCGCATGCTCGAGGGACTTCATTTAGGCCTTACGCACGATGAATGAGAGCGGTATAAATCGCGTTAGTTTTGACTAAATCCTAATCATCAGTACAAAAAAAGGGGCGACTCAACGCGCCCCTTTTCTCGGTCCTACCTCAATGACTCATTAAAGCGAGTAGTACATATCAAACTCAATAGGATGGGTTGTCATACGGAACCGTGTGACTTCCTCCATCTTCAATGCGATAAATGCATCGATCATTTCATCACTGAAGACACCTCCACGCGTTAGGAATTCGCGATCTTTATCGAGTTGCTCAAGTGCTTGGTCGAGGCTCGAGCAAACTGTAGGAATCTTTGCATCCTCTTCGGGTGGCAGGTCGTAAAGATTCTTGTCAGCCGCTTCACCGGGGTGAATCTTGTTTTGAACACCGTCAAGACCAGCCATCAACATCGCTGCGAAGGCAAGATATGGGTTGGCGGTGGGATCGGGGAAACGCACTTCGATCCGACGTCCCTTCGGATTGCTCACATAAGGTATACGAATTGAAGCGGAGCGATTACGGGCTGAATAGGCAAGCTTGACCGGTGCTTCAAAGCCAGGCACAAGACGTTTATAAGAATTTGTACCAGGGTTTGTGATTGCATTGAGTGCACGTGCATGTTTGATAATGCCGCCAATGTAGTAAAGCGCAAAGTCAGATAGGCCTGCGTATTTATCGCCAGCGAAAAGATTGTGTCCATCTTTCCACACAGACTGGTGGCAGTGCATCCCTGATCCGTTGTCGCCAACGACTGGCTTTGGCATAAAGGTGGCAGTTTTGCCATAGCTTGCTGCAACGTTATGAACGACATACTTAAGCACTTGTGTCCAGTCAGCGCGTTGAACAAGTGTCGAAAACCTGGTTCCGATTTCACATTGACCTGCGCCTGCGACTTCATGGTGATGAACTTCGACAGGCACACCCATTTGCTCGAGTATCAAGCACATTTCAGAACGCATATCCTGAAAGGAGTCGACCGGAGGTACTGGGAAGTAGCCCCCCTTTACCGCGGGGCGATGAGCCAGATTGCCTCCTTCGATATCTTTGCCACTACTCCATGAGGCCTCCTCGGAATGGATCTTCACCGAGCTTCCTGACATGTCGGACCACCAGGTGACCGAATCAAAAATGAAGAACTCAGGCTCTGGACCAAAGTAAGCCGTATCGCCGATGCCCGATGCCTTCAGGTAAGCCTCGGCCCGCTTTGCGATGGACCGAGGATCGCGAGAATAGCCCTTGCCGTCAGATGGCTCGACCACATCACAACTCAAGATGAGTGTGGATTCTTCACGGAAAGGATCCATGTTTGCCGTTGTAGGATCGGGCATCAGCAGCATATCGGAGGCTTCGATGCCCTTCCAACCTGCAATCGACGAGCCGTCAAATGCATGGCCCGCACTGAACTTTTCTTCATCAAACGCGGATACGGGTACGCTTACGTGCTGCTCTTTACCGCGGGTGTCAGTGAACCGAAAATCGACAAACTTTACGTCGTTGTCTTTCACCATTTTTAGGACGTCTTGTACAGACTTCGACATCATTTAATCTCCATGAGTTGAAGGGCAAAAATTAGTATGGGTTGCGAGCGCGTCCCGATAAGGCCTGAGAATTCTATTCGTTCGAACCACGAAGATGGGCTCAGCACGACCAACAAGATAATTGCAGCATAAAGTGTGCCAGGCAAAGGGCCGTATTCTTCAGGCACTCACGCACTTACATTTGGCTTGATAAGCCTCTGCTTGCCCGGCTATGGTGCAAGCAATCGCATAATGCACTGCGATGGTGCATTATGCGCCATTATGGTGTATCGCGCAAAAAAGAAGCTTGCAAGTCATTAAGGAAACGCCAGCCCAAATCGCTTGCTCGCCAGTGCGTCGGATTTTGATCAAGTAGACCCTTGCTGACTGCTTGATTGGCCATCTGAGCAAGAACAGTTGCTGGTAAACCGGTACGCTCCTGCCACCAGTGACTTGGCACCCCATCCTTCAGTCGTAGAACGTTGAGCATAAACTCAAAGGGTAAGTCACTCGGAGCCAGCCATCGCTCCGTGTAGTGCTGTTTGCCTGATTCGGGCATTAAAGAGTCCATGTAAAGCTCTGGATTTCGTCGCCGCACGGTACGTCTTATGCCCTGATGATCACTGATTTTCCCGTGTGCACCCGCGCCGATCCCTAAGTAGTCGCCGAACTGCCAGTAGTTAAGATTGTGTCGACAACGCTGCCCAGTTTGGGCCCAAGCCGATACTTCGTACTGCTCAAAGCCAGCATGCGCCAGGTTCGACTCAATCAGCCATTGCATCGACTCGAGCAGATCCTCGTCAGGCATGCACGCTGGAGCGTGCTTAGCGAAGACGGTATTCGGCTCGATGGTGAATTGATAAAGCGATAAATGGCTTAATCCTTTATCGACGTAATGAAGAGCTGCTGCCAAGTCACTCCCTAAGCTTGCGAGATCTTGCCCTGGCTGGCCGTACATCAAATCAATATTGACCCGTGGAAAGATTCGAATCGCAGCGTCAAGCGCGAAATGTGATTGCGAGCCATCGTGAATGCGACCGATGCGCCTTAGGCAATCATCTGAAAAGCTTTGTACACCCAGGCTAAGTCGATTCACGCCAGTCGCTGCAAAAGCTTCAAAACGCTCGCGCTCAAAACTGCCTGGGTTTGCCTCCATGGTGATCTCCGCGTCTGCAGAGAGCCTCAGCAGACTTCGAACCGCATCGAGTAGTTTCGCCATGAGCGGCGGTGGGCACAGGCTGGGCGTACCGCCGCCAATGAAGACGGTTTGTACGTTGCGGCCCCAGACTGACGCAAGCGAACCCTCAAGATCACAGATCAAGGCATCGATGTAGGGTGCAAAGAGCGAATCGGTGTTTTGGAGATTAACCCTCCCATTGGTCGTTGAGAGATTTGCGGCCTCGTGTGAATTGAAGTCGCAATAAGGACACTTCCTTACGCACCATGGCATATGAATATAAAGGCCAAGGGGCGGCGGAAACGGCAGGCGTATCTCGTCATGACGAACAAGGCTGATCTCAGTGATTGCCTTTAGGCTTTCAGCCATGACCTAGTTGCCCGCAGATCCGCGGTTGACTATCAAACCCAAATCGAGCATTTGCTTGATCAGTCGATTGATCGCCAATGCTCGATGGCTCATGCTGTTTTTCTGAGCTATAGGCATCTCGGCAGCGGTCAGTAACTGACCATCAGGAAGAAAGTGGGGATCGTAGCCAAACCCAGCTTCACCCCTCGCCTCACGCAGCCACCGTCCATGCCATCGACCCTCGGCAATGAGGGGTACTGGGTCCTCGGGCCATCGCAATAGCACTAAAACGCAAATAAAATACGCTGCGGAGATTTGACCATTAAGTTGTTGATTTACAAGCTTATTGTTTGCATCGTCATGATGAGGTCCGCCGTGCAATTCCGCCCATCGGGCTGAAAGCACGCCAGGTTGGTCCTTGAGTAAAGCAATGCAAATCCCCGAGTCGTCTGCAAGTGCGGCACGGCCCGTACGACGTGAGGCGGCTCTCGCCTTGGTCAAGGCGTTTTCAAGAAAGCTGGCATGAGGTTCAGCAGGCGCTTCGATACCAAGTTCTCGCTGCGACCAGAGTCTAAGTCCATAAGGGGCAAGTAGACTTTGAAACTCAAGAAGCTTTCCTTCGTTTGAACTAGCGAGAACTAAATCGTCGATCAAAGTCACACCTGCCTGGGATTTCGCGCGAACCATTCACGAAAGCCAGCAGGCTTGCTGTGACTTAAGGAGCTGCTTGATGCCCTTATCGGCTAAATCGAGCATCATCGTGGCCTGCTCGCGGCTAAATGGCTCGCCTTCTGCCGTACCTTGAACCTCGATAAGGCCTCCACTTGATGTCATCACGACATTCATGTCGGTGTCGCACCGCGAGTCTTCGTCGTAGTCCAAGTCAAGGAGTACCTCGCCATCGCGCATTCCCACGCTCACAGCGGCGACCCAAGCCTTTAAAGCCATTTCGCTTGCCTTTCCATGCTTTTGCATCCAATGCAAAGCATCCGCAATTGCAAGGCAGGCGCCCGTGATCGACGCGCATCGTGTACCACCGTCAGCTTGCAAGACGTCACAGTCAACAGTAATCGTGTGCTCTCCAATCGCTCGTAAATCGACTACGGCACGAAGACTTCTTCCGATGAGGCGTTGGATTTCCTGGGTACGGCCGCTTTGTTTACCTCTCGCCGCTTCCCGATCACCCCTTGTATGCGTCGCCCTTGGCAGCATGCCGTACTCGGCAGTGACCCAGCCCTGTCCACGCCCTCTCAGGAAACCAGGAACTTTGGCTTCAACCGAAGCGGTGCAAAGTACTTTGGTGTGTCCAATCTCGATGAGCACGGCACCTTCAGCATATCGAGTCGCCTGACGTGTAAGCCTCACAACCCGCAGTTCATCGTGGCTTCGACCGCTTGGTCGAAACGAAGGGCTCGATTGCGCCAAATCGTCGCCCAAGGGTTCCGAGTTGTTTTGCGAGAGCATCATTTGGCCTCCTTTTGTTCTGCCGCGGCGCATAATCGCACAATCGTCGAGCAATCGCGCTCGTTCACGGGAAGATCGATGGGCAAAGCAATAACTCAAAGCGTTAGGAGCATGACCGGCTTCGGCACGGCCGAATGCGTGGAGATGGGCTGGCACTTCGCTGTCGATATTCGAAGTGTCAACGGCCGCTTTCTCGACTTTTCGCTCCGCTGCCCCGAAGAGATCCGTCAAATCGAAGCTTGGTTACGTGAACAGGTCAATGCGGCAACTCAGCGCGGCAAGCTAGAAATGCGGATTCAAGTGCGGCATCAACATGCGCCACCAGAGGCCCTTCAAATCAATGAAAAGCTCATGGCAAATCTTCTTTCCTTGGTCTCTGACATCAAGGAAGAACTGCAGGATGTAGCAGCCGTCTCCCCACTGGATTTGCTCCAGTTTCCAGGGATGATTCTTGATGCCAGCCATGTTGATCAAGATTTTCTGCACGAGATTGTTAAGAGGCTCACCCCAATGGCGCTTAAAAGCCTCGCCGAAAGCCGCGAGGCGGAGGGAGAGCGACTTGCGAGCTTTTTGCGCCAACGATTAAATGCAATCAGAGACCTTTGCACAACGCTCGAAGCACAGTTGCCTGATTGGTCCATCGCTCTCGAGCGGCGACTAAAGGAGCGCCTCGCTTCGTTAGGACTGGGCATGGATGCTAAATCGAGTCCTATCGAATTTGAACCCACTGCAAAGGTCAGCAGTCCTCACGAAGGCAAAGGCCCTTTAACTGACGCGCAGCTACAGCACTCATTGGAGTTTCAACAACGTGTTGCGCAGGAGCTTAGCCTATTCGCTATAAAATCTGATGTTGCTGAGGAGCTTTCCAGGCTTAGGGCTCACAGCGATGCCATCGATGAGATATTGAATCGAGGGGGGGCTTGCGGTAAGCGCCTCGACTTTATGATGCAAGAGTTACAACGAGAGGCCAATACCTTGGGATCGAAATCGCATATGCTTGAGCAATCTAGGGCGTCGGTTGATTTAAAGGTTCTGATCGAGCAAATGCGCGAACAAGTGCAAAATTTAGAGTAGCATCCCCGCCGAGCGGATCAATCAGCATGGAACAGCGATTCCTCAAAGCGTCCCTTTTTGTCATTGTCGCTCCTTCGGGCGCAGGTAAAACCACACTTGTTCATGCGCTGCTTCGCTCTCGACCAGGCATCAAGCTCTCGATATCGACCACGACAAGACTGCCCAGACAATCTGAACGTCACGGGGAGCATTACTTTTTTGTTGATGAGGCAAGATTCGTCGAACTGCAAAAAAACGGACAGTTTCTCGAGTCGGCTTTTGTGCACGGGCATTATTACGGGACTTCCAGTTCGTTCGTCGACGAAACACTCGCTAATGGCGATGATCTTTTACTCGAAATCGATTGCCAAGGTGCATCACAAATTAAGCGACTTTTTCCAGAGGCAGTCGTTATTTTCATTGCACCGCCATCGGTTGAAGAGCTGAGACGGCGGCTCCATGCACGTGCCCAAGATGACGAGGCAACGATTGCTCGACGCATTGAAGGCGCGAAAAAGGAACTCCAGCGCGCACACGAAGCTGACTACCTTGTGATTAATGATGATTTCGATCAAGCCCTGCTTGATTTACAGCGTATCGTTGAAGCTTCCGCGCTAAGGTATCATCTGCGCTTGTCGCGTTTTCCACTGCTTGCTGAGCGGCTCGGATTACGCTCCGGATCTTAACAAAATCGCTGGATGATCATGGCAAGAATTACCGTAGAAGATTGTTTAAAGAGTATCCCCAATCGCTTTGAACTAACGCTCGCTGCAACCTATCGGGCAAGAATGCTCGCCCAAGGGCATGCTCCAAAAATTGAATCCAAGGATAAGCCTACCGTTGCCGCATTGAGAGAAATCGCTGCGGGTAAAGTCGGACAGGAAATGCTCAGGCGTGTCCCAACTTAGGTCAAGTCTCCGACCCACAAATCCACGAAACGATCGAAAATTCAAGCGGGCGAACTTGCAGCATTCGTCGTGTTGTACCGTACGCTTGCCTTCAGTTTAGAGGAACGCTCTCCTTTGGTGCTTGACTGGCGGCGTTTGCACGTCAGAATAAAAGCATGAGTGAACCACTTTACCAAACGAAACCCCACAACCCCCCGGTTCCGGCAAGCACACCGTCGAGCGAAACGCTGGAACGTCCCTTTGGGGCAAGCCAACGAGCTGGATCGATGGCGGCGCGCAGCAGCCAATTTCGGCTCTCAGAGGAAGGCTTCTTTATTGCTCCGGACCATAAATCGATTGCCTCGATTGGTTCGCTTACCGCGAAATTAGAAGCCTATTTATCGCGAGCGGACATCAAGCGTGTTCGCGCAGCCTACAGACTCGCGGATGAAGCTCATTTGGGCCAATTCAGGCAAAGTGGCGAGCCCTATGTTTCGCATCCGATCGCTGTGGCCGAGATTTGCGCCGCATGGAAGCTCGATGTCGACTCGTTGATGGCAGCCTTGTTGCACGACACGATCGAGGACAGTGGAATCAGCAAAGAAGAGCTGAGTGTTCAGTTTGGTGTTTCAGTGGCTGAGCTGGTCGATGGTCTGTCAAAACTCGACAAGATGGAGTTTCAAACTCGTGCCCACGCGCAGGCTGAGTCGTTTCGCAAGATGCTTCTAGCAATGGCTAATGATGTCCGCGTGATTTTGATCAAATTAGCAGATCGATTGCACAATATGCGGACACTGACCGCGGTGTCGCCGCAAAAGGCTAGACGGATCGCTGATGAAACGATTGAGATCTATGCGCCCATTGCAAATCGCCTTGGCCTTCACAGCATTTTCCTCGAACTACTCGACCTCAGTTTCCGGCACAGTCACCCAAATCGTTACAAAATTTTACGGAAAGCGGTATTATCTGCTCGTGGCAACCGGAGAGAAGTGCTCAGCCGGATTGTTGATGCGACTCAGCGAGTTTTGCCTCAATGGGGCGTCGACGCCGAGGTGACTGGTCGCGAAAAGTCCTTGTATGGCATCTATCGCAAGATGCGCGAGAAACGCCTCAGTTTCTCTCAGGTTCTCGACGTGTATGGCTTTCGAATCATCGTACCAACCATTGCAGATTGTTATAAGTCTCTTGGCGCTCTTCATGCAACCTTCAAGCCTATTTTAGGACGATTTAAAGACTATATCGCCATCCCTAAAGTCAATGGTTATCAGTCCTTGCACACAACGTTGATTGGCCCCTTTGGGACGCCAGTCGAGTTTCAGATTCGAACTCAAGAAATGCAACGCATCGCCGAATCAGGCGTAGCCTCGCATTGGCTATACAAAGCCAAGGATGAGAGCTTTTCGGATCTACAACGCGAGACACATCAGTGGCTCAAGTCCTTACTTGACATCCAAAGTAACACTGGCGATTCACTCGAATTTATCGAACATGTCAAAGTCGATCTTTTCCCCGATGCTGTTTATATATTCACACCGAAGGGTGATATTAGAGCGCTTCCAAAGGGCTCTACAGTGATCGATTTTGCGTACTCTGTGCATACCGACATTGGTAACCATGCGGTTGGGGCAACCATCAACGGTGAAATTTCCCCGCTTAGCACCGTACTTAGGAGCGGTGATCGAATCATTGTTAATATCGATCCAATTTCTAAGCCTGACCCGGTCTGGTTGAGTTTTGTTCGCACAGGTAAAGCACGAGCCGAGATCCGACACTATTTGCGGACAATGAATCATCGCGAATCGATCGAATTGGGTAAACGTCTTCTAGAGCACTCCATGCAGGCCATGCATCTGCGTTTAGACGAAATCAGCACTCAGGCGATTGAGCGAGGGGCTCGCGATATTGGTGCACATAGCGTCGACGATCTTTTTGCAAAGGTTGGTTTGGGGATTCAACTTGCTCCAGCAGTGGCGCGTACGATTGCATTGATGGCTGGACATCGTGGGGCGACATCGGCGTTTTTAGCAGCGGTGCATGCAGCGCCTATTCAAGTGCACGGTACTGAAGGATCTGCTGTTACATTTTCTCCCTGCTGTCATCCGATTCCAGGCGACAGCATTTTTGGTCATTTGCGAGGGGGCCACGGTTTAGTGATTCATCGGACTGATTGCGGTGTTGCGATTCGATCGCGCGTCAAAGACAGCGAGCGCTGGGTAGAGGCTGAGTGGTCTGAGCCCATTAATGGTCTATTTCGGACTGACATTAAGGTAACCGTACATGACGGCCAAGGCGTTCTCGGCAAAATTGCTGCTGAGATTGCTGCGGAGGGAATCAATATTTCACAAGTCCACACAGAGTCGACGTCTGACAGCATGGCAACGATGTTGTTTGCCTTGAGCGTGAGGCATCGGACGCATCTTGCAAGCCTGATGCGAAGGCTACGAAAGATGGCTGAGGTCGCCAAGTTAGTACGCGTATAAGGTTATTGTTGCTATATCCTTTGTGAGCTTTGCGGCTCTGTCAAACTGACCGTCTGAGGCCCAGTGTCCGCCTTAGCGGTTGCTTGTCCTGAGGAAACCGCTCTGCCTCAGGCAACGTCGCCGTATTCCTTGGCGAACCAAGCATAGTCGACGTCCAGGATTTCAAGCTCATCAACCCCTTGAGGTGTTCGCAAGCTCAGCAAATCTCCTTGCCTTGATTTGATAAGCGCCTTTGCTATCGGCGAAACCCAGCTGACCCGGCGCCGACCTGGATCAACTTCGTCGATGCCGACAATTGTGATCGCTTCTGCCTCACCACCATTTCTTGAGAACTCCACTCTTGCACCAAAAAAGACTTGATCGTTACCGATTTGCAATCCTGGGTCGACGACTTCTGCTCGATCAAGTCTCCTTGTAAGATGCCTAATTCTACGATCGATTTCACGTAGTCGTCGCTTACCATAGAGATAGTCACCATTCTCTGAACGATCTCCGTTTGAAGCTGCCCATGAAACGATGCGAACAATCTCAGGCCGTTCAACGTTCAACAAATTAAGCAACTCAGACTTCATGTTTTGGTGCCCTCTGGGCGTCATATAGTTCTTGGGTATACCAGCAAGCCCAGCCAAGGTCTGGGTATCCTGATCCTCAAGGCTATCGTCGTCCTCAACATCCTCCTTGACAAATGCCTTGCTCAAAAGTGCCTCCTACGCTGTTGTCAAGCCAACGCCTCGACTACTTCCCGCCGATTTGCATACGATCAATGAGGATGGAACCGCTGCGTTTTGTACCACGCTGTAACTCATCAGCGCCAACCGCAACCATGCCCGCAAACATGTCGCGAAGATTTCCAGCGATGGTGATTTCCTCGACGGGAAACTGGATTTCGCCATGGTCGACCCAATAGCCGGATGCACCTCGGGAATAGTCGCCTGTTACATAATTTATGTCATTACCAAGCACATCAGTTAAGAGTAATCCTCGATGCATTTTCCTAATCATCGCATCAAGACTGTCTTCAGCGTGGGTCTTTGTGCTCGTAACACGCATCGCGTGACTTCCGCCCGCATTGCCAGTTGTCTGCATGCCAAGCTTTCTCGCGGTGTAGCTTGATAGGAGATAGCCCTCGACAACCCCTTTTCGTACGAGAAGGCGACGCTGCGTTTTCACACCTTCATCATCGAAACAAGAGCTACCAAATTCTCTCGGACGAGTCGGATCATCTTCAATGCTGATGTGCTTAGGAAAGACTTGCGTACCCAGCGAATTGACAAGAAAGCTCGCCTGCCTGTAGAGCGCACCTCCGGAAATGGCTTGTGCGAAGTTCCCCAACAGGCCGCAGGCAAGTGGTGATTCAAAAAGTACGGGTACGCGCTGCGTTGGTATGGGGCGCGCGCCAAGTCGCGCCAAAGTTCGCTTGGCTGCATAAAGGCCCACTGACTCAGGCGTTGCCAAGTCTTCAGCACACCTTCGAGACAGGTACCACGCGTCGCGCTGCATACCACCCTCAGCATTTGCCATGTCTTTGGCAATCGGCGCAACACCTAAAGAGTGACGGGAATGTGCATAGCCACCGGAAAATCCGCGGGAATTCGTTGAAAGAAAATGGCCACTGGCAGTACTCACCGATGCACCATCGCTGTTTTGGATGGCACGGTCTAGATCGAGGGCTGCCGCCTCGCAACGGAGGGCAAGTTTTTTTGCACGGTCCACGCTAAGCGCCCATGGGTGGAACAAGTCAAGATCAACCACGTCATCTGCTTGCGCCAAATGCGCGAATTCGGGCAGGCCCGCGGCATCGTCTTCACCTGTATATCGCGCAATGTCAAAGGCAGCCTGAACCGTTTGCGCAATCGCTGCAGTTGCAAAATCACCCGTGCTCGCGTGGCCTTTCCGCTGGCCGACGTAAACAGTGACGCCAAGACTCTTGTCGCGGGTTTGCTCGACAGTTTCCATCTTGCGCATCCGAACATTAACGGTTAAACCGGTACTTTCAGCCAAGTCAACAGAGCAATCACTCGCGCCTAGTCGCTTAGCCATGGCAAGCGCGGTTTCTGCCAATTCGGAAAATTTATTACGATCATACTGGAACATATTTGACCTCCAAGGAGGCTTATCATAAGGCTTTGCGCTAACTTTCATCGCCACTTTATGTGACGATGACCCGGCAGGACAGTTCGACGTTACTTAGAGCCACCTCATGACCGAAGCAATAATTAGGCAGGATGACAAACCCAGCAAGTCGCAGTTAAAGCGGGAGATGCATCAACTCCAAGACTATGGAAAAGTCCTCGTGTCTTTAAGCGATAGCGAATTTCGTAAAGTCCAGCTCCCAGAGAGGCTTCATGACGCAGTAGTCGCATGCAGGGCGATTAAGACGCATGAAGCCAAAAGAAGACAGTTGCAGTATGTTGGTCGAGTGATGCGCGAACTTGATGAAACCTCGTTAGTGGAAGTACTCAAGCAGATAAGTCCTGATGCATCAATTTTCAGCGGAGCAAAGCGCCGTGATATCCAGTCATAAGCAAAGTGAGAATCAATCAAGCCCAGGAAGTGGGCATGCAGAGTCTCAACCGAGTTCAAGAACCGGACATCCTAAGCCTCAACTAGGCTCAAGCGATAGACGCATAGAGCCTGGGCCAAGCGAAAGCGGCAAGCCACATCCTGCGAATCGCGAGACCTTGCGTATCGGTATCGTTTCAATTAGCGATCGAGCCTCAAACGGTGTGTATGAAGATCGGGGATTACCAGCGCTTCGTGCCTGGCTTGAAGCCGCCATCGTTACAGCATTTCAAATTGAGGAGCGCTTAATCCCCGATGAACGAGCAGCAATTGAAGCCAATCTTCGATCGTTATGCGATCAATCCCGCTGTCATCTCATTCTTACCACTGGTGGGACAGGCCCCTCTCGGAGAGACGTGACACCCGAGGCCACCCTTGCTGTCAGCAGTCGCGAGATGCCCGGGTTTGGCGAACAAATGCGCCAAATCAGTTTGCGATTTGTGCCAACCGCGATTCTTTCAAGGCAGGTTGCCGTGCTTCGGGAACTCGCCGATGGCCATAGCTGTCTCATTGTGAATTTGCCCGGTCAACCCAAAGCCATAGCCGAAACACTCGCTGGATTGAAGGACAACGATGGCCATGTATTGGTCCCAGGCATTTTTGCTGCGGTACCCTACTGCCTCGATCTGATCGGAGCGCCTCGCCTCGAAACCGAGCCGACTGTTTGCAAAGCTTTCAGGCCAAAGTCAGCCTGACCCCATGATTTTTTTGTGTGGCTATACCGGTTCGACAACTAACCAGTTAAATGCCGAAACAGGTCGACACTTAAGCAGTTCGTCACCTAATCGCCAATCCTCGAAGTTAACAAAATCCCTGGTAGCTCACGTAACTTTTTAATGACGAAGCTTAATTCTCGTTGATGCGAAAGTTCTAGCGTGATCCGGATATTCAGTTGCTCACGCTTGGTATAGCTTCGAATAGAAGTCATCCGAACCTTGAGTCGCGACATCAACTCGGTCAGATCGCGCAACAGTCCCTGCCGATCATTGGCCCTCACCAATAACTCAGCAGCAAATGAGGGTAGGTCATTTGAGTCACGATCGCCCCGCCCCGTTTGTTTCGATTTCTGTCCGCTCGGGTTGTTAGCTGCATCGGTTCCCCAACTTACGGGGACCACTCGCTCAGGTTGGCGATTGAGCAAACGGCCGTAAGTAGAGCAGCTAGTGCGATGCACGGACACACCCTTACCACGGGTGATGAATCCGCTGATTTCATCGGGTGGGATGGGTCGACAACAACCCGCAAGATGATGGAGTAACGATGCTACGCCATCGACAAGAATCAGAGAGTGTTGCCCCGCAGCACTTGGTTTGACCGCTTTCGATGTAGCTCGAAATCGAACTGCTTTAAAACTTGACTGTGTTTCGAGGAAATCCGGTGGATGTTTAGTGTCTGTCGGTAGCGCTTGATAAGCATCGAATCGAACCGCATTTTCAAGCGTGCGACTACTCAACTCTTCTCGAGCTAGCGACAAGAACAACGCCTTTACGCCCTCAAATCCCATCCGGCTTGCAAGCTCCTCATGGGCCAAGGCGGTTTTCCCTTCCCGTTGCAGAAACTTTTCGAGCTTGGCACGACCAATTGCGAGATCCCGCTGTTCATCAAGTGTGTGAAACCATTGCCTGACCTTTGTTTTTGCTCTGGAACTTTTTACGTAGCCCAGCGAAGTGTTTAGCCAATCACGAGATGGACCAAGTTGATCACTTGTGCGCGCAGCGAGAATCTCAACCGTTTGACCGGAGCGAAGACTGGTATTAAGTGGCGCCATGACGCCGTCGATCTTTGCACCACGACAGCGATGCCCCAAGTCAGTGTGTAGCAAGTACGCAAAGTCAATCGGGGTCGCTTCTTGAGGCAACTCAAGCACCTTGCCTTGCGGTGTCAAGACGTAAATCGCCTTTGCTACCTTTGAGATCGCTTTGTTCTCATGGCTAAGATCCTGCTTCCATGCGAGCAGCTGTCTTACATAGTCAATTCGATCCTGATCTTGGGCCTTACCCGTCGAACGGCTTAAACCTGTACTTGTCTCCTTGTAATGCCAGTGTGAGGCAAAACCGAGCTCCGCTTCTCGATGCATGAGCTCGCTACGTATTTGAACTTCGACGGGACGTGCGTCATCGTGCAGGACCACGGTATGCAGTGATCGATAACCATTAGGCTTTGGCCTTGCTATGTAATCATCGAATTCGGATAGCAATGGCGAGAAGCGCTTATGGATCCAATCAAGTGCCGCATAACAGTCGTCGATTTGACCGACAACGATGCGAATCGCCCTCAAGTCTAGCAACTTCTCAATAGGCAAGTTCTTGATGCGCATTTTGTTGTAAATGCTGTAGATATGTTTGGGGCGCCCAGAAACCTTGGCCTTGAGACCGGCCAAGGCTAAACCAGCTTGAATCTCGCTTGTCAAATCTGCGATGAATAGCTCGCGCTGGCTTCGCTTTTCGTCCAGAGCCTTTGCGATCTGGTGGTAGGAAGCCTCGTCTGAAAATCGAAATGCGAGATCCTCCATTTCCCACTTCAGTTGACCCAAACCGAGTCGATTGGCCAGTGGAGAAAGTACCCGAAGGGTAAACCTTGCCTGCTCAAGCGATGGTTTTGTTTTGGTTTGAGCATGAAAGCGCAAACTTTGAAGTCGAGAGGCAAGTCGCACCAAGACCACCTGAGCATCGGCACTCATGGCCAGGAACATGCGACGTAGCAACTCTTGCTCTGCCAGATCGCGCTTTCCGCCCTCAGTGGGTACGGTTTGCATGAGAAAAAGCGATCGAAGTGCCAGGACCGAATCTTTCAGTTCATCGCCCGTGAGCCTTTCCACATCTGCTTTAGGTAGAACTCCGCTAGCGAGAGCCAGCCAGACAAGCGCTTGCACCTTGGGACTCGTAACAAGTCCCTGCAAAATTTGATTGGTGCCATCGCAATGATCGACGATTGCTTCGCCATTGGGCAAAACCGCCTCATGCAGGCGATGCCTAAGTGTAGCGATTAAGTCGCCAGCAGATGAGCCCGACTCCACTTGCGATCGAGGCCTATTCGAGTGCACGGTTTGAGGATCAAGGTCTACCAATGGCCCAGTACTCAAAGCCGCGATCACGCACAAGATGCGGTTCGTATAAGTTGCGCCCATCAAAAATAATCGGCGATTTCATGCGATGCTTCAGCTCTTGAAAATTAGGCGAACGGAACTCCTTCCATTCGGTGAGGATAAATAAGGCGTCAACTCCGCGAGCCGCTTCGAGCGGCGTGCCCGCAAGCGCCAGACCTGGGTGGTCACCGTAGATGCGCCGGCACTCATCCATAGCCACAGGGTCGTAAGCCACGATCTCTGATCCTTCTCGCCATAGCGCTTCAATGACCACGCGAGAAGCGGCCTCGCGCATGTCATCCGTATTGGGTTTGAAGGCGAGCCCCCAAATCCCGAATCGCAAACCGTTAAGGCTTCCAAAACGACTCTTCGCCTTGTTAACCAGAATCATCTTTTGCGTTTGATTCACCGATTCAACCGCTTGAAGCAGTAAAGGTTCAATGCCTTCGTCTTGGGTGGTCCTAATAAGTGCCTTAACGTCTTTGGGAAAGCAGGATCCACCATAACCAGCGCCAGCGTATAAAAAGCTATAGCCGATTCTGCTGTCCGACCCAATGCCCATCCTTACTTGCTCGATATCAACGCCCACTTTTTCAGCGAGCCGAGATAACTCATTCATAAAGGATATACGTGTCGCCAACATGGCATTCGCTGCGTATTTTGTCAGCTCTGCAGCTCGCCGGCTCATGACAAAGGTGCGCTCGTGATTCCGCTGAAAGGGAGCGTACAGTTCGCGAAGTATCTGCTCAGCCTGGGCGTCCTCAACGCCCAACACAATCCTGTCGGGCTTCATGAAGTCGTCGACAGCTGCCCCCTCTTTGAGGAACTCTGGATTTGATGCCACAGAAAACGGAAGCTCAATGCCTCGCGTCTTGAGTTCCTCGGCGACGGCAGCTTGCACCTTGTCGCCAGTTCCCACGGGTACGGTCGACTTGTCAACTACGCATCGATAGCCGTCCATATGCTGGGCGATAGTTCTTGCAGCGGCCAAAACATAGGATAGATCCGCAGACCCGTCTTCGTCCGGTGGGGTTCCCACAGCTATCATTTGGACTAGCCCAAACAATGCCCCTTCACGTGCATCAGCACTAAAACGCAGCCGTCCAGCGACAACGTTTCGATGGACAACTTTATCTAAGCCAGGCTCATGAATCGGTATCTCGCCAGCTTGTAAGCGTTCGATTTTCCGCTGGTCGATATCGACACAGAGTACATCGTTGCCCATATCCGCCAAACATGCGCCGGTAACGAGTCCTACATAGCCCGTACCGATCATGGTGATATTCATGCGATCTAAACCTTTTCGAGAGAGAGGATTAAACCCCGAATTGTATGCCGCAGTCGGGCTCACCTTGATGACGACTCTCGTAGGATGGATCACCCGCAGCAGCTATCTCATTGCGAAGTGCGGCAATCGTTTGAGGTATAGCGGGTTGAGTGCCAGTGGCTGCGTAGACCAATCCCGGTAAGGCCGCTGCGCTACCTCGGTTGACTTGTGCTTCAAACGCGCTCTTATATGGCATTGCGGGCGGACTTGAATCGGCAATGGAGCTTTCAGATCCTTTTTGCGCGATACTATGAGTTCCCGAATTTTCCCATGGTGGTAGCGGAATCCGCGCTTGCGACCTTAGTCGCCAGTGCCAGCGCCCCGACATAATGCAAAGTGTGGCATGGTCGAGTTCATTCGAGCAATCATGCGATGAACGAATGACCAACGAGACCGCCTTTCCAAAGAACGGCATCTTAATTGGCATCCAATAGCTGAGCTCACCAACTAAATGATCGGGATTCGATGAATCGCTAGATATAGCCTGACCTACGTTCAAGTGGCCCATATGGAGCGACGAAGACCAATTTGTCCTCTGTTTACTGTTACGAACGGATAACTCGTCCTTGGATTGATATTGCAAATCTTGATCAGGTTTTTGTGACTCCCCGTAAAAAGCGGCCCATGGCTTGAGCGTCTTTTTGATTGCGTCTTCGAATGCCGACTCAGCAGTGCTTTGGCGACTTCCAGCTTGAATTGGACCCGAGAGGCGACTCGGAGGGCTATCGCCTCCAGATCTTTGTGTAGACGCAACCGAAGAAGGTAAGGTCAATTCAGAAGCCGCTGCACGCAGACCTTCTCGAAGTGTATGGCCGAGGTGCACTTTTCCTATCGCGATGTATGCCACTTGCATTGCGATAAAGAAGAACATCAAGGCGATTGGGATGGCAACGATCGCTTCAGTTGCTCCCCACCCTTCTTGCTTCATCAAGGCTCGGGGAGAATAGCGTTCTCTAACGCCATAGGCATTAAGGCAACGGCGTATAGAGCGAGGAGGCACTGAGAGTTCACGTCGTAGGAGCTTACCCTCTGCATCAACCCACTCAATGTCGATGGGATGGCGCAAAGTAAAGGTGTGGATTGATCTGCAATTTGGAATAAAAACCCATCCTTTGAATGAGTCGCCAATCCCACCCATAGGGCTCAGCCCAAAGAGGCGCTCCCAGAACTGCCGCAGGTAACGATCGCCTTTAAATTGGTCACAGTTCGTCATCGTCCAAACTCCACACTCAATTGATAGAGCACGGGAAACAAAAGCACGATGAAGGTTGAAGGAAATATTAAAGTGACTAAAGGAGCAAGAAGGCGTAAAGGGGCTTTAAGCGCATCGTTTTCAGCCAATAAGAAACTCTCTTGTCTCGACTGGTCGGCAAATTGTTTTAAACGTTCGGCAACAGGTCCTCCTTGACTTTGCGCAATTGCAATCAATTGAGCAAGCGATCTTAGCGAAGTAAGCGACATCAACGCTCCAAAGTTTGCCAATGAATCGGAGAGATTCAAGCCACCATGAACATCGCGTTTTATACGCTGACGAAAGAGTTCAAATGCTGGGTGGCTGTTCTGATCTAGAGCGCTTAATAATGCTGCAGTCGGTGCTTGGCCCGACTCGAGACCAATCACCCAAAGGTCTATGAGGTTTGGAAGGCGAATGCTGAGCCGATGCCGAAGCTTGTCAATTTGTGCGTACATTCGAAACATCAGCAATCGCGGAAGTAGGAGAAACAAAACACAAATAATCACTATGACGCTAAAGAGCCTTACTCCAAAATCAATAAATGTCACGCGACCATCGAGTTGACTGTTTGACGAGAGGGCAGTTGCGACAAAGATTAAAGAAATCAGTGCCAGCAAGACCATGAACTGCTTACCTAATTGACGTTGAGCTATGCCAATCGCGTCTAGCTTCTTGATTGATACACCCATTGAGATCAATGGCTGGCTCCTAATTGATAGATTGGCATAATGATGAAATCGTTCCTGACATTGAAAACCATTCAGCCGGATCATGAACCAGCCCGACATCTCAAACATCTGATCGAGCGAGCATCGCGACGGCATAGAAACGTCTGATCGATGATCGCGGGCCGAGTTTCGGTTGTCGTCCAAGTGCCGTTTCTCGCGCCCTTTGCCGCGTTTAAGTAGTATCGCGCCCATTACGTACAGCGAAAGCGCGACAACCAATCCAAGTCCAAGCTGAAGCAATAACTCATTCAATGTTTGCATGTCAGCTCTAAGCCCACTTTGATCGTGATAAGCGTCGTACCCACCAGGCACCAACTAGGTTCATACAGATAGCGAGTGATAAAGCACTTCGGCCCGCAGCGGTGTGTAGTAAAAACTCAAAGCCGCCTGGATCGACAATCGAAAGCGCAGCCAAAATCAATGGAGGTAGCGCCGACATGATCCAAGCTTGACCTCTTGCTTGAACCGTTAACACCCTTAGCTTTGATCGGAGATTGAGGCGCTTACGCATATCGTTGGAGAGCCTCTCAATAGAAGGTGCAAGCGTGCCGCCTGAGGAAAGGCCGACACGAAGACAACTCGCAAATACGACAAACTCTTCAAGATCAAGCCTTCGTTCTTGCCTCTTAAGGGAGTCTGAAAGGCTAATGCCCATCCTTAGATCGGATCTAATCTGGTGAAAATAGGGCGACAGAACGGGGTCAATCCGATCGGGTAGATCAACGATTGCCTGATGCAGCGGCTGGCCGGCACTGATAAGAGCAGCAAGCTTGGCCATTACGTCAGGCAAGGCCTGCTCCATGGCTAGCCGTTGTTTGAATCGATAGCGTACCTGCGCGATGATTGGAATGCTAACCCCCGAAATCCCCAACAAAAGCGCGAGCGCAACCGATGTGTTGAGTAGACTAATCACGGTGGTGATCATCCCAATCAGGTAGAGAAGGCGACCGAACCGATTGGCAAAAAATTTTGTCACTCCATTTGATTGGCCTGCATACTTTTGGGCGAACTCCTGGTTGCCGAGGTGAAAATTCCACCAATCAAGCAATGCCTTATTTGTTTCCAGAAGCCAGGGTGTTAGTTGTAGGAGTAGGATCGATATGCAAAGTAACAAAAGTATCCAGGCGAACGTGTCAAACATTGAAACGATGTGGAACATTTAGGCGGCAATCCGTGAGTCGCGTATGGAAGCGGCGACTTGTGCACCGGCATGCTTGTTTGATCGTTGATCAACAAGTTGCTCGCCTGCTTGCACGGCATTCAACGATTCGCTACCCATGAACCTTGAATCATTGGATACGAAATGCTCGATCCAAGGAATGTTCATGCAGCCGTGGCTTGCTTCCAAGCAGCTGGGTGTATTGACACTCGTCCGGTAGTGAGGCGCATGAGTAAGTGAGTTCATGCTCAAACAAAACAAATCCTGCATCCGATACTGCCCCCCTTCTAAACCAGATATCTCACTAATGCTTGAGATGCGCCGCTGACCATCTGCAAAACGATTCGTTTGAATAACAAGATGAAAAGCAGATGCGATTTGAGCTCGAACGGCTTCCACTGGGAGATCAAGTCCAGCTAGCAAGGTCAATACTTCAAGTCGACTTAGTGCGTCACGCGGCGAGTTGGCATGGATGGTTGACATGGATCCGCCATGACCGGTGTTAAGGGCTTGCAATAGATCAAGTGCTTCACCGCCACGACATTCTCCAATGACAATTCGATCCGGGCGCATCCTTAGCGCGTTACGAAGCAAGTCTCGAATGCTCACGGCTCCAAGGCCCTCATGCCCAGCCAGCCTTGACTCAAGCGATACGCAGTGAGGGTGATCAAATTGCAGCTCTGCTGCGTCCTCGATGGTTATAACGCGATGCCCTGGATCGATTTCCCGAGCCAGCATGTTCAATAGGGTTGTCTTCCCGCTACCTGTGCCTCCAGCCACGAGTAAATTAAGTCGATGTTTCACTGCCCAAGCAAGAAAGCTTGCGAGTGTTGGACTTGCACCTCCCAGACTCACAAGATCCGAAAGGGACTTGAGCTTCTGGGAGAATTTTCGGATGGTGATGTGGGTACCCCGAAGCGCTAAGGGTGGTAGGACAATGTTGACCCGAGAACCATCCGCTAGCCGCGCATCCAGGGTCGGCGCCGCGAGATCAAGTCTTCGGCCTGCCTGGACTGCAATTCGCTCTGCGACATGGCGTAATGACTGTTCCGATGAGAAGTGAAAGTGAGCGCGATACAAACACCCTGCCCTTTCGATGTATATCGCATCCGGTCCATTCACCATGACTTCGCTGATGCCAGGATCATTCATCAACCCTTGAATCGGGCCGAGGCCTAGGCATTCGTCGATGGTTGCTTGAATCAGCATAAGCTTTTCCGATTCCGTAAGCGCAGCCAAATCTTCTCTCCGGCCTTCCTCTGTCGACAACAAGCTAAGGCAAATTGACCGTAACTCTTCTTCAAGCTTTGAGAGTTGATGCTCACCTGCTCTGCGTCCTTGACGATCAAGTTCGGTAAATGCAGCCGCTCGAAGCCAACTGACTTGCTTTGCTAGTTGTTGAGCACGAGTAAAGGTGCAGTCCGAAGCTTGCTCCCCTTGTCGATGTTCGCGCGCGTCACGAAGCAGCTCTGACTCAATCTGGCTGCTCGGGGGGCGCAATGGGGCGTTGACGGTCAGGTCCCGCTCGGTCCTGGTTTCCTTTGGTTTGCTTGCAAGATGTATTGGCTTGTCGTCTGCGATATGGCCATGATCAGCGATACCAGTGGCTTGAAGGCCTAAGTCCTTTGGGCCTTCGTTTCCTCCGTGACTCACCTCAGGTATGCCTTTGCTTGATGCAGCCGAGAGTTGGAGGAGGTAGCTGCCAATTTGAATCCTGTCTCTAGGGCTTAATGGACCAAATTCGCCTATTCGCGTGCCATTCACCTTGACGCCTCCGAGGGCGCCTAAATCGCGGATATAGTATTGATGATCAATTTGAAAAATGATCGCGTGTTCCTTGGCAATCCCCCAGCCTTGAAGCCGAATAGCACAATGTTGAGAACGCCCGACTGTTAATGCACCATCATGCATGGCGATACGTTTCGGGGCTTCACCTGAGCGGTTCCAATTAATGGTAACGTCATTCATTTTGTATCCTCAGTCCGGTCAGATGCTGGTATTAAGCGGGGGGCGACAAGCAGTAGCAATTCCGTGTTTCGATCGCGAAAATTTCTTGATCGGAACAACCCGCCTATTCCCGGCAAGTCACTAACACCAGGCAAGCGCTCGAAGTTCTTGGCAACATCGTCAGAAATCAAACCTGCAACAACGATTGTTTCGCCCGATCTAATTTGTACCTCAGACTCTGTACGCCGTTTAGAAATCCCTGGAACGTCCTTTACCTGTGTCTCAAAGTTGATCGACGAAATCTCAGCACTGAGTTTGAGATTTAGAACATCACCCTGAACGACCGTTGGCATAAGTTCAATCCGAATGCCGTATTCTTTAAAAATGACGGATCCCTGGCCAAGAGCGCTACTCACAGGTATCGGCAATTCGCCGCCTGCAACAAATCGGGCCGAGCTACCAAGCTTTGACCGCAAGCTGGGCCGCGCAAGCACGACAGCATCACCTTCATTGTGTAGCAACTGTAAGGTTGAGCTTAGTTGTGCAGCGATCCCAAGCGTCCAGTTAAGGGGATTGCTCCTATCAACTTGTAGTCCAGCGCTTGGCCCATTAGAAAACGGATTCCACCGAATGCCCAACTGATCAACCTTTTCACGCTTGACTTCAACAAAATAAAGGTCAACCTGTGCAGAAGATTCTGCGGCAGTGCCGTGCGCAAGAATCGTGAGGTCCCCATATCGTTTAGCCAGCTCTCCGAGTCGCTGCCGCTCTGCTTGGCTCATCGAATCACCGTCAACAACAACTCGGTTCGCTTGCTGCTCTACGCGCAAACGCGTATTAGGAGCAAGTGCGGCCTTAGCCTCTTCAAGTACGCGTTCAAGATGGTTTGCAAGCACAGTGACCTCAATGCTTCTGACCCTGCCTTTTTCCCAGACGTGCACTCGAGAAAACCCAGCAGCTTCGCCGATCAGCAAGAGTTCGCTAGGGTCCACCGGCACGGCTTGAATCGCTCTAGCATTGCCGACTGATACCCTGTACATGCCATTGGTTGATACCACCACCGAATCGCCAACCAGAAGTTGATACGTTTGCCTGGGCTCTACAGCCTGACTTGCGTAGGCTTGTAGACTTGCAGAACATAAAACGATCCACAGCAAAAGCTTTGAAAGAAAGCTCATTTCTCAATAACTCCCGCTTGCGTCGACGAAGGCTCGGTAAGACGGCGCAAATGCTGCAGCATTTCCTGCGTCTCCTTGCTACTTAAGGACCTATCTTGTTCGATGCCCTTGTTCGGGGAAACTCTGGCGGGATCAAGCGATACAGCCGGTGAAGGCTCAACGCTAGAACGGATTTGCTCAAGGGTTCGTTGACCACCGCGAATCACTTCAACGCGACTGCCAAGACCTTGCTCCCGGGATTTAGCCAGTTCAGCTTGAGTGGCTCTATCCTGAATCTTTTCGCCGTTTGGGCGCTGCGATGGTGATGCCGCGGCCCTGTCAATGATCGCAACATTTTTTTTGAGCGTCGAGTTTGATAATGCCTGACCTAGTGAGCGATCATCAGGATTACGCAACACCATTTGAAGGGCTCCATGAGCGGACGCTTTGAGCAAGCGAAGCGCAGCTTCGGGTATGACCTCAACCTCGATATGTATCCAAGACCCTTTATCAGGTCGCCGAGTTGAGCTTTGAGCATCAAGTTCGGAACTGCGCTTGATGGACACGAGTTGGACATCTTCAACGATATAACTTCCATTGTCTGGGTGCGTTGTACTGGGCTGATGGGCTTGGGTCATCTGCCAATAGAAATCGACGAAGTCGCCCGGCAAGGGAAGCTGCTTAAAGCCATAACGATCAGCAAGTACCAACTGAATCCTTCGAAGTCCGAGACTTGGATGCCTTCGCTCTGATTGTCTGATGTGGGCCGTGGAAAGAGCCTGCCCTGGCGCTAGTCTTTGCGTCATCACAAGGCCATCAATGTCGGGGAAGCGATCTGGCACGAACATGGAGTCATCGAAGAAGTCATCTGGCACTTTGCTAATTGCCAAATTCTCACGGGTTAAGACATCGCCGGGACTTAAGCTTTGCTTGGCGACAATCACTTCACGCCCCTTTGGTTTGTGGTCGATACTCACGGTCTGATCAAGATCTAGCGATGACCTTAGGAAGAAAACCGAAGCAAAAGCACCAAGCAACGCAATGAGAAATAGCGGCCATCGAAACTTACCTGGTGCATTCCAAAATTCGCTTACGCTGTTGATCAGCTTTTCTGTGAAGGGTCGAAGCCTTTGCCAAAGTTTTCGATCAGGCTTTGGCAAAGAATCCCCGGGATAATCTGAGAACGGTGTTTGCATACTTACTCTCGACTTGGCGTTGCACTAAGGTTGAGCGGTCGGTGAGGACTGCGCCTGCCACCTGCTTTCACTTGCATAGACTTGACAAGTCGCGCGAGTGCAACGAATCCACACAGCTATTCGCAACAATTGATCCTGTTTAACGAAGCTCAGATTCGTCGATAGATCTGCTCCTTTCATTCTGCTTGTAGTTAAGTGGGATCCGAGCTCTGAGTAACCTGAAGCGCTGAGTTGCTTGGCCAATCTAAGCGTGGTCCTCAAGGGCCAATGCTGATTGGACATCCAGTCGCGTGTGCAACCTGACTGATGGAGCCAGTTAATCGCAATCAGGGGAATTTCAACATGACGAAAGATTGGTTCGAGCTCGCCCTCGCAGCGCAGGCTATCGAGTCTTTCCTTCACCGCCGATTTATCAAGTCCAAACACTAACCAGCCATCATTCAAATAAGGCGGTGCCGCGCTCGCAATAATCGGGGCGAGGAGCCATACTGAGAATGCCCACTTAGCTAGCAGGTTAGCTAACGATCGACGGCAAACGTTTTTGATAATGCTGCTAATTGAGCAAAACATACTCGAAACATCCGTTACGATCTGTGTAATGTATCGTTATATCGATTATGTCGCGCTTTACTCATCATTTTGTACCCTATTGAAAGCTTCGCGTTCTAGAAGTTTGACCTCGCGTTTGGACCAAGTTGTTTCAACAGTCTCAAGTCCCAAAGTCCGCAGTAGCCCCTTTAAGGAGTCGTTGATTGCCAGCAGGCCGTCAAGCGCATGTTGACCCGGCAGCGCAATGCTCTGTTTCACTCGCTCGACTGTGTGCATCTCTCCTTGTGTAGTCGCTTCAACCGATCCGTCACCAACCAGCATAGCGAGCCGTCGCGGCGGTAGGCTGATCTGGTTTGGCAGTCCAAATTTCGATCCACTTTCGTTGATTTGCACTGATGAAGTGACCCGAGCCATGTGTAGTTCATCGCGGGTATGCACACCGAAATGTGAAGCAAAATCATCGATCGATCTCACCGCACCGCTTGCTGCCGCATTGCGCGCCAAGAGCGAAGTTCCGGCATTAAATGGAACTCTGATGAACTGACGTTCGACGATTGACGAATGTCCATGCTGGGGTTGCAGCAAGCGGTCAGATGGCTCGGAGATCAAACCCAACTCATTGGTCCTCTCGGAACTAAGTGCTTTGAATAAAGCCTCTTGAGGCGTGTGTGGTTCAACGAGGGCGTTGCAATAAATGTGACGATAGGCACAATGAAAGCTCATCCAACGCGCCTCTGCAATTTGTGAGTCATCAGCATTGGCGATGCTTGCGAAGACTCGCATAGCACTTACCACCAACACAAGAAAGATTAGAAAACCCATGAGCTCCGTTAACGCTTGACCGCTCTCATTGCTTAACTTTGGCGCGATTCGCTTAGTCATCGTCCAGTTGCTCCCTGTTCTGCCTGCAGGATCTCGTCCTTTGTGGGCACACTTAGCCGAGCTTGCCAGTTTGGAAATAACCAAAAACTTGAAGGTGATGCCGACTCATGGATGGGATCTGGGTGAAAGACCCATGCTGCGCCAAAACTGTAGCCTGCGCTTTGCTTTGGCCCGGTTCTTACCGATATCAGAATGCGCAGGGGATGCCGAAGCACGCGAACGTTTTGAGGGTCGATCCTCGTCAGGCGTCCGGCCCCGAAATAGCTATCGAAGTTAGAGCTATCCCTTTGGGCTAGCTCCTTCGCCTGTCTATTTTGCCAATGGATTGAATCTTGTAGCTCGGCGGATTCTGTGGATGTTGACCTCATATCTGCCCCAGTTTGATGGCTTGACTGGCGCTGTGCCCATGCAATTGGCATGGACTCCTGTTGATCACCACAGATCGGCAAGAGTCGCCCACGGCGCCAGCCATGAAGCGAAAGGCTATGGTTTGACTGCCAGCCTGATTCGAGCTGCTGAAGTGCCGACTCGCGGACTAATCGGCCTGTTAGTTGCTTAAGTGACCTTGGGATGCAATTTAAAGTCGGTATCGGTGCAATTTGATCTTCAAACTGATGATCAATAGCGAGTTGGTGAGCATCGACATCGTGACCCTTCGCTTCGGAGCTTGACGGCTCGATGGTCTGTGCTTGCGTTCGAAGTGATTGCCATATCAGTTTTCGCTGCTGTGCCTTCGATTGGTCGGTCACTTCAGATGACCAACTTTGCGAAAAGCGATCACCTGCTACAACATGGGCAAAGGCGTTAGAGTCGGCAGCTTGAACAATTTCATTGGCAATCGCTGAAAGTCCGAATCCATCAGCTGATCTAAGAAATGCATATTGCGCCGAAGCCAGTTGGTCATTTAGGCCTAGCCCCGGCGCCGTTCGAGCGAAGAGCTCAAGCTCACTAAGCTGATATAGCAATTGCTCGTCGAGGGTAACTAGCCTCGCTATCGTCTGCGCTGCCGGCTGAGCTGCCGGGAAAATCTGCGCGAGCTCCTGACCGCGCTTTGCAAGTGACTTAGCGTAGGCAGCCCAGCCATTCGCCTCCGTTAAGTACGCGGCATAGACCTCTTGAGCGATCAAGGCTCTATTTGCGAATGCGTTGAAGTTTAAGGCCCGCGCGCGCCAAGTTGCAGCACTAAGCGCAGCAGCATCAGCCAGGTTTTGGCGATGATGAGCGCGGTTGATGTCGAGAGCATATTTCCCAAGGAAGAGCGCTAGGCTAGAAACAATCCCAAGAATGAGCAAGCTCAACGGAAAGATCTGTCCCAACTGCATCGGAACATGAGAATGGCGCTTGCCCCGTGTGAACAAAGCTTCCATAAGCATCGCCGGACTACTCAAAGCGAACGGCTGATCTCGTCGTGACAAGGCCGGTATCCGATCTAGCGCTAGACAGTGATTCTTAGCGATTGCCGCCACCATAATCATCCAAGCCTCGGCGCTGATTCGCGGCACCCTGTGCTTGAGTTGCTGCGCTCTTTGCTTGATTGATTGCTTCGCTCGCACTTTGACCTGATAGTTCGAGTGCAATGCCAGCGGTTTGACTTCGGAGCGTTTGGCCGAAGAATCCATAAACCCCAATTGCTGCGACCGCAATAAGGGCAACAACAATCAAATACTCAGTCATACCTTGGCCGAGCTGATTACGGAACTTTGATTTGCCACTTAACTTCGCATTCATGAGGTTCTCCGGTAATTTCAAATGAAGACCTCCCGGTATCAGCTAGGATTCGTCGCCTTACTCACATCAAAAACAATCGATAACACACTGACTGAGGACTATTTATGCGTTTGCTGATCGCCAACCGCTCAGAGATTGCTGTCAGAATTGCGCAAACTGCGCAGCGGATGGGTATGGAGACCTTAGGCGTGTGCGCGAGCGACGAAGGTCTTGCGCACCATAGCCCTTATATGGATCGGGTCGCGGAATTACCAGGCTCTGGTCCCACTGCCTATTTAGACATCAAGGCGTTGATACAAATCGCACAACAAGAAGGCGCAACACTGATTCATCCAGGTTATGGATTTCTGAGCGAGCATCCAGATGCTGCAAGACTCGCTGTCGATGCGGGACTCAAGTGGGTTGGACCCGATCCAAAGGTGATTGCATTGATGGGTCAGAAACCCGCTGCAATTGCCCTAGCTAAAGAACTTGGAATTCCCACGGTTCCGGGCCTATTCGACACGAGCGATCGTCAATTGCTTGAAGCCTTATTGAGAAGGGCTAAAGAAGACTACGGACCAAATGCAAGCCTGCTTTTAAAGGCACAGTCCGGTGGTGGTGGTCGAGGCATAAGAGCCGTCGATCAATCAACGAAGATGAGCAGCGTTATTGAGCAGGCTTCCCGGGAGGCCAACGCAAATTTCGGGCAGTCTTCGCTCTATGCAGAAGTTGAGATTCCTGACGTGAGGCATATTGAAGTGCAATTCGTCGGTGATGGCACACGCGTGTGGATACTTGGTGATCGAGATTGCTCGATTCAAAGGCGTCGTCAAAAGTTTATCGAGATAGGTCCTGCTCCGTCGATCGGAAAGGAAACAAGACAGGCGCTTCATCACGCAGCTGCAAAACTAGCTCTTAAGACTAATTATCGTGGCCTCGGCACTGCGGAATTCGTTTTGAGGGACGATTCGTGGTGGTTTATTGAAGTCAACGCAAGACTGCAGGTTGAGCACACGGTTACCGAGGCGACAACGGGCCTCGATCTGGTCGCCTTGCAGCTTATCCTTGCGAAAACGCACGACATGGCGAGTAGCCAAGAAATTCAAAATTTACTGCAAGCATTTCCGAGCTTAGACCACTTGGCTGGCGAACTAAATCCTGGATTGGCTCCCTTTCACAGCATCGCGATCCAATGCCGAGTCATGGCCGAATCCTATGAACGTATCGATATACCAACTAGCACGAAATGGATCATAAGGCCGAGTCGCGGCACGATTTCCGAATGGAAACCTCCAAGGGGTGCAGGTATTCGCGTGGATACTGCAATCGAAGCAGGCTGTATCGTCACGGCAAACTATGACACTTTGCTTGCAAAGCTTGTCGTTTCAATGCCAGCGCCTGCTTTTGAAGAAGATTGGGGCAATCTACTTTCTAAACTTCGAACAGCAATTGCTGAGTTTCAAATACAAGGAATAAGAACAAATATTGATTGGCTTGGATATGTTGTTGATCATCTAAGGCTAAATCAGAACAACTCGTCGACTTGGCAAGACCTCAAAACACACTGGTTTGACCGGTGGATTGAAAGCTTCCTCGGCAATCAGACAGTATGTCCCTCAAACATCGATACTGAACATGCTGTCAATCAGCAGCATCTTTTGCCAAATATCAAACTTGACGTGGAGCAGATTGACCATATCCGCGGGGCGCTCGTTGATATACCCCCCGATCGAGCGCGGGCTGTTCACCAATCATCAACTGAATCTATCAAGATTCTATCGCCCATTGATGGTGTCGTTCTAGAACTTATTAGTGTCGGGACGTCAATGGCTAAGGGTGCCGAACTTGGCATTATCGAATCGATGAAGATGCACCATGCCATTGAAGCCGATCGGTCTATGCGTGTTAGGCGATGGACTGTTCACACCGGTGAACAGGTGATCGCAGGCCAAGAAATCGGCGAAGCAATTGAGCATGGAGAGGAGTTAACAGCGTTGCAAAGCGAAGGACTTTCGCATCTCACAGTCAATAGCGATCGTGCCGTCGGATCTGGTCAGGAGCACCCGCGAGTCGTCGAGTGGAGGCTACGCGAACGATTAACACGCGATGAATCCAGACACGCCGCAGTCTCAAAACGCCGCGCCACCGGCATGAGGACGGTAAGAGAAAATCTCGCGGATCTGCTTGATGCCGGAAGTTTTATAGAACTTGGATCGCTTGTTGTAGCTGCGCAACGACGACGGCGAAGTCTTGATGACTTAATACATCATACACCTGCGGATGGTGTGATTACAGGATTTGGAAAGGTTAGCCATGCTCGTTTTCCTAGCGCCGCCAAGGTAGCAGTCATTGCCTACGACTATACCGTTTTAGCCGGAACGCAAGGAAAGCTCAATCACGATAAGCAGGATCGTCTTCTCGATATTTGTTATAAAACAAGAACGCCTCTATTGTTGCTGGCTGAAGGTGGTGGTGGCCGACCTGGCGATGTTGATGTTGTAACAGCTGGATCGCTGCATATCAAAACTTTCTCAAAGTTCGCGATGCTAAGTGGGCTGGTACCAGTAATTGGCATTATCGCTGGAAGATGCTTTGCGGGTAATGCCGTACTTCTTGGTTGCTGCGATGTCATTATCGCTACAAAGAACAGCAACATTGGCATGGCAGGACCGGCAATGATCGAAGGTGGTGGATTAGGCCGATTCGCAGCCGATGACATCGGCCCAAGCCCAGTTCAAGAGGCTAATGGGGTTATCGATATCATTGCTGAGGATGAAAGTCAGGCAATCGCTCTAGCAAAGCGTTACCTTGGCTACTTTCAGGGCAATGAGTCAGCATGGCAATATGCTAGTCAGTCAAAACTCGCAGATAGCCTTCCACGCGATCGGCTGCGGGTCTACGATATGCGGCTGCTTATTGAACATCTAATCGATGACGATAGCGGACTCGAATTAAGGTCTAAGTTTGCGCCAAACATTATCACCATGTTGGCACGCATCGAGGGCAAACCTATCGGGCTCATTGCCAACAATCCGGGCAGACTTGGTGGCGCGATTGACGCGAATGCAGCTGACAAGGCAGCCAGATTTGTTCAACTTTGTAATGCTCATGGATTACCCATCATTTCACTCATCGATACACCTGGGAATATGGTGGGACCGCAGGCGGAAGCTCAGGCCTTGGTTCGGCACTGCTGCAGACTTTTCGTGGCTGGCGCTAAAGTCACTGTTCCGTGGGTTTCGATTGTTATTCGAAAGGCCTATGGTTTGGGCGCGATGGCCATGGCAGCTGGAAGTTTCCACGATAGCTTACTGTCAGTTGCGTGGCCGCAAGCTGAATTTGGTGGCATGGGGCTTGAAGGTGCTGTGCGGCTTGGATTCAAGCGCGAGCTAGAGAGCCTAAGCAGTGATCAGGAACGAGAAGCACTGTTTCAGTCAAAATTTGATGAGATGATGGAACAAGGCAAAGCGATCTCTGCTGCGATGCTTTTTGAGATCGATGCCGTGATCGACCCCGATGCAACGCGAGAATGGATCTTGGGTGCGCTCGAGGTCGCCGGGGCCTTCGAACCGCACGGATTCCTAGAACCGGCCGGTTCCCTCAAGATGGCCGGTTCGTACACCAAGGGCTCCGCAAGTCGAACGATGGCGAGCAATGGGCTAAGCGCTCGGTTCATTGATACGTGGTAAGCCGTGAGACTGCGCTAAGTTGGTCTACATTGCTCAATTGAATCAAGCCTTTGGCACAGAAAGTAACCCTGTCGTAGGAAATTAGGCTGTTGTTTAGGGGCAAGTAGACTGTCGATTCGCAAAAGTTAGCATTGAATGAGAAAAGTGAGCGTCAGCTTAGGCCTCGGACAGTTCGAGCGTGCTAGAGTTCATGTGGGTGGTTAGTTGTCGCCTCGCCCAAGGCTCTTAGTTTCGCGCGATGTTGCCTCGCCCAAGGCCAAAAGTTTCGCGCGACCAAGCAAATCATAGTTAATTTTATGATGTTATGATAATTTCGGATCACGAACCAATCCGCCAAGCAATCAACAACGGCAAAGGTCAGCCTCAACAAAAGCCGGCCGCGCAAAAGCCGGCCGCGCTGGCGGGTATGAAAGTACTTGATCTTTCCAGGGTACTGGCGGGACCGCTTTGTGCGCAAATCCTGGGTGACCTCGGCGCTGATGTCTTGAAGGTCGAATCCCCCGTTGGCGATGAAACACGAAAGCTTGGTAAGCCGGGTAAGGAAGGGAGCGCACCCTATTTTATGGGGCTAAACCGAAATAAGCAGAATATCGTTCTGGATTTAGAGAATTCGGCTGATCGCGACTACCTGCATCAATTGATCGCGGACTCCGATGTGGTTATCGAGAACTTTTTGCAAGGCACCATGGCGCGTTGGGGCTTTGACTACGAAACTGTTCTCGCGCCTCGCCAACCGCAACTGATTTACGCCAACATATCGGGATTTGGTTGGTCGGGGCCGCTTGCGGGATTGCCGGGCTATGATGCAGTGGCTCAAGCACTGTCAGGGCTTATGTCGATTAATGGCCATGATGAAACAGGCCCCACGCGGGTCGGCGTTCCAATTTGTGACATCACCACAGGGCTTTATGCGTCGATTGGTATTTTGGCAGCCTGGTCGTACCGACAAGCCACAGGTCTGGGTCAGCGAATCGACGCGAATCTTTATGCGAGCGGCTTGAGTCTGATGCACCCACACGCAGCCAATTGGTGGATGCAATCGATTAACCCTGGCCTATCCGGGAACGCGCACCCCAACATTGCACCCTATGAAACCTTCGAAATCGCTGGCGAACGGATGTTTCTTGGCGTGGTTAACGACGGACAGTTTGCCCGACTTTGTCGCTTTCTTGGACTTGAGGACTGCATTAAGGACCCTCGATTTGAAAGTCCGGCGCAGCGGGTCGCCAATCGGCCAGTGCTCCATGAGATGCTGAAATGCGCAATGGCTGCGAGGTGGCATCCGCTCTTTTGGCGTGAACTTATGCTTGCCGGCGTACCAGCCGGCATGGTCCACTCGATTCCACAAGCATTTACCGCAGAGCATACGAAAGCACTCGGCCTCGTGCCTCAAGAGGGATTCTACGGAACACCCTTTCCTGTTGTACTTTCAAGAACACCTGGGAGTGAACGCCTTCCGGCGCCCTCACTTAAGCGGTCGCAGGGCGACTCGACCTGACATTTGTCAAGGAAATCAGATGGTATCGATCCAAGACTTAATTGCACCAATCCATGATGGTTGCAGACTGGCCATTGGGAAAGAAGAAACGGGAGCATCCATTGCAGCAACACTCGCATTAATTGCTAAGGGTGTTAGAGGCCTACATTTGATTTGCTTACCGATCTCTGGGCTTCAAGCGGATCTTTTGATCGGCGCTGGATGTGTTTCCACACTTGAGACTTCTGCGGTCAGTCTCGGTGAAGCAGGCCCTGCCCCTCGCTTCAATGCCGCTGTCAAACAAGGTGCCATTCGGCTGATCGACGGAACCTGTCCAGCGATATACGCAGGCTTTCAGGCGAGCCAAAAAGGCATACCCTTTATGCCTTTGCGTGGCATTCTTCATAGCGATTTAATGCGGCACCGAGATAGTTGGAAGTTGATCGAGAATCCATTTCATCACGGTGATCGGATCGTCGCCATCGAGGCTATCCGTCCAGATGTTGCGTTGTTTCATGCACAGGCCTCAGATCGTAACGGCAATGTTTTCGTCGGACGTGATCGTGACGGCGTCCTCTTGGCGCATGCGTCAAAGATGGCATTAGTAACAGTTGAAGAAGCGATCGATCAAGATTTCATTCAAGATCCGATTCGTGCGGGAGCGAGCCTACCGGCGCTTTATGTTGCTGCCACATGTGTTGCACCTGGTAGCGCAAGACCTCTTTCGTTCACGGGAAAACATGGCTCGGATACCGGATGGCTTTTGCGCTACGCCAAGGCGGCTAAGTCGCAAGCAGGTTTTGGCGAGATGCTCGATGAGTTGATGGTCCTACACGGATTCAGGCAGACCGCCACAGCTGACGCGGCAAGAGGTCCTCGATGACTTCGTATCACAGCAACGATCAGCCTGCATCGGGTATCTTAGCGGTAGAGCGATTGATTCATGTTATTGCCGGTTTGCTAAAAGGTGTGCGCCACGTTGCTGTTGGTGCATCCTCGCCGATTCCCGGCAGCGGTGCACTACTTGCGAGAGCCTTAAGTGAGCGTGATGCTCCGAAACAGCAAACCCGTGTTTCAATCTTGGGTTCTAAGAAACATAATGCATTTACCAACGGTGGCGTTGAACTCTTTGACATGGCGGCGACCGGTAGGATCGACGCATTTTTTCTCGGTGGTGGTCAAATCGATGGTCAAGCAAATATTAATCTTGTTGGATCTGGCGCCTACCCGCAAAGTGAGGTTCGTTGGCCTGGATCGTTCGGATCCGCTTATCTTTACCACTTAGTCCCTCGGGTCATTTTGTTTCGTGAAGAGCATAGTCGCCGAGTTTTTGTTCCAAAAGTTGATTTTGTTTCCGCGAGTAGTTACCGCGGTGATGGGGATTATCGGCCTGGCGGACCAGTCGCTTTGTTAACTGGCCTATGCCTGTTTCACTTTGATCCCTTGCGCCGCCGTTTCAAGTTAAAGAGCATTCACCCCGGCCACCAACTTGATGAGATTAGAGATCAGACTGGTTTCGATTTCGACCTGGCCGATGATCTAGGATTTACACCGGACCCTAGCGATGATCGCTTGGCTTTGATAAGAGATCGTGTGAAACGAGAAATTGGCGAAACCTACCCTCATTTCGCTTCACAGCTTGTAGGTAACTACGTATGACGAGCCGTCCGAACATCGCCTTGATCGGTACTGGTGGCACAATCGCTGGCAGCGCTGCGTCGCCCACAAGCGCCACGCGCTACACACCTGGCAGCCTTGGGGTCGACGCAATCCTTGCTGCAATCCCCGAACTCTCAGAACGTTATACATTTAATACAATGCAGGCGTTTCAGCTTGGGAGCTACGATGTGACTCCCAACCACTGGCTTGAGTTGTTACAGCTCGTGGAGTCAAGCTTGTCGGACCCCACGGTTCATGCAGCCGTTATTACCCATGGTACGGACAGCTTAGAAGAGACGGCTTGCTTTTTGCATCTTACTGTGCAATCAACCAAGCCTGTCATCGTCATTGGAGCCATGCGCCCTGCTACCGCTTATTCCGCTGATGGGCCCACTAACATCATAGACGCTTGCACCGTAGCCGCTCACAAGGCCGCCATGGGCCGCGGAACCATGGTTGTGATGAACGGAAGAGTTCACAGCGCCCTATTGGTTACCAAGCGTCATGTTAGTAGTGTTGAGGCGTTCGACAGCGGTTTTGAAGGTGCGCTGGGCGAAGTTGCCGACAGTGCTTTAAGATGGTTCCGACCGGTACATCGCGTCACACCCCTGAAGCTTTTGCCTGATGCGCTATTGCCCCGAGTTGATTTAATGAGCGCCTATGCGGGTGCAGACGATGTAGCGATTAAGGCTTTTGTGGCAGCAGGTGCCAAGGCTATAGTGCATGCTGGTCTTGGTAATGGTAATGCGCCTCCTGGCGTTCGGGATAGCCTCAAGCGGCTTCGTGAGCATGGCGTCTGGCTCGGCCGCTGCAGTCGCTGGATTCCGGGTTCGATCACAAGAAATAGCGGTATGTTCCAGGACGATGAGCTGTCGATCATCACGGCTAAAGGACTTCAGGCGCACAAACTGAGGATTGCCATGATGGTTGCAATCGCAAAGGGGCTCAGCCCAACCGAATGCCAGAACTGGCTCGATAGCTTTTGGGAGCAATAAGGTGGTGGAAAAGACGTCTATTGGAGCTGTGCTAGGCCTGCTCATTTCGTGTCTTGTGTGCGAAGTGTCACTTGCTCAAGGTTTCCGAGAGGCACCAAGAGCTCCGGCCGCAGGGTCTATAGCGCCGATTCAAGCTCCAAACAGTGGCCCAAGAGTGTTAGAGGCCCAATCTGCGGGAGCCTCAGCGAATCAGGCCTCCACTGCTCAGTCAGCTTCCGGCGCCGTGAAGGCGCCTTCATCGGACATGTCAGTCGAAGACATGATTAAGGCTTTATCCGGCGGCACGAGTCAGCCGGGATCCCCAAGTACAGTGACTAATGCACAGTCTTTGAATAAGGCGAGCCCTGGGGGACCAAACAGCCCAGCGGCTGCCACGGGTTCGATTCAGGACCCTGCAAAACAATTGCAAAGCCCGCCAGGCCTGAATAATGCTGGAGCAATGGTCGACCTGACCATACAGTTTGCCTTTGACTCAGCAACCATTTTGGAAGAGAGCAAAGGGCTACTCGAACGCTTAGCCAAGGCCTTGAATGCTCCTCAATTGCAAAGTCTTCGTTTTGTTGTTGAGGGCCATACCGACGGCGTTGGAAATAAAACTTACAACGATCAACTTTCTGCGAGACGCGCACAATCGGTTGTCGATTTTTTGGTAACCCAAGGGGTTAGCGTAAACCGTCTTCGCAGCACTGGCAAAGGCTTCGCCGAACTTCTATACCCTCAAGACCCCAAAGCGGCAGCCAACCGGAGGGTACGTATCAAGGTAGGTGTCTAAGTCATCCTCGCAATAATTGCTTTTCTTGCCGATCCTGCTTAGTGCTCTATGACTAATGACTGCCCCACGGGCACGTCAGCACGCTAGTGGCCAGCTCAACTCAGCGCCGCATGCCTATCGGCTGACTCATGCTGAGCCTTGGACTGTGAAATGGGTCGCCGGTTCCGTAGGGATTCGTAAGTACTTGAGGCGAACCCACCCCAGTCATTGGACCACGGTCCCATCGAAATGGATTTGCCGCAGCATCAAACCAATCACGCCGCATTTGATATCCCGTTAAAACGGGCGGGCGCCAGACTTGGTCAAAATTCAAGGCGCTATGCTGTTGAAATGGATAGCGGTATAAATCGAGTCCTCGAGAACAATATCGATCGTGTGGGCAAATTTGGGCGAACGCTAGGCCCGCAAAATTTGCGGCTAAGCATGTAAGTATGAGGGCTAACTTGATCGATTTAGTCTTCATGGTTCTTAGACCTCGAGCAGTTTAATCCAAAGGGCTGTTTGGGGGTCTGGATGAATCTGGCTCGAATTCATGTGATTTTCTATATCAATTGCAAGCTCTTTACCGAGTTCAACCCCCCATTGATCAAAGGAGTTAATACCCCACAAGAAACCGGCGACTTCAACGCGGTGCTCAAAAAGCGAAATAAGCGCGCCAAGTGAGCCTGGGTCAAGCCGGTTGAGAGAAATAATCGTACTAGCGCGCCCTCCTTGAAATGTGCGGTGCGCAGCGAGTTGCTCGCGACTCCAGCTTGGATTGGCTAGCTTGACGGATTCTGCACTGGCCTGGTCAAGAGACTTACCCTTAAGCAAAGCGAGCGATTGCCCGAGCGCATTGGCTAATAATTTACGATGCGCTGCATGATCGCTGTGATCTGGCCTTTCAATCATAATGAACTCCACAGGTGTGGGTTCCGTCCCTTGATGCAACCACTGAAAAAATGAATGCTGCGCGTTGGTTCCTGGTTCGCCCCAGACAAGTCCGGCGCTTGCGTGGTGAATAGCCCGCCCTGCCTGATCAACCGATTTACCATTGCTTTCCATTTCGAGCTGCTGCAAGTAGGCAGGGAATCGCGATAGACGGGCGTCGTAGGGAACCACGCAACGCGTGTTGTAATGCATGGCATTTCGATGCCATACATCGAGTAAACCTAACTGCCAGGGAAGATTTTCATAGGGATCTGACTCCAGCCAATGCCTGTCCATATCCCATGCTCCATTGAGCAAGGACTTAAAACCCTCAGAACCAATCGCAACCGCTGCACTTAAACCAATTGGTGACCACAGTGAGAATCGGCCGCCGACCCAATCAGGAAAATCAAAGCAGTCAGAAACGCCAAATGCCTGTGCTGCCTTGATATTTGCGGTAATTGCTATCGACCGAGCCTTGAACAAGCCCTGCGATTCGTTATTCATCCAAGCCTTAAGGCGTTCAGCATTGACTAAGGTCTCTGCTGTGGAAAAAGATTTCGAACATAGAACGATCTGGACGTCATAAGGATTAAGTCTTGCAATAACCGCTTCGAGCTCATGTAAGTCGCCATTGCCAGCAAAATGGATATCTGGCTGCTTGGCGGCTCGGGCGTCAAGTCCCGAAGCGTGTATGGATGAAAGCGCCTGCACCAATAGCCTCGGACCAAGATCTGATCCGCCTATGCCGATGTGAATGACATGCTTGATGTTTGGATCCTGTTTAATCCTATCGGCAACCTCAAGAAATCGATGCCGAGTGGCTGCAAGTGCTGACTGATGCTTTGCGTTAAGAACATGATCGGGAGCCCTCAGGAGACAATGTCTTGCAGCCCTCGCCTCACTCCTATTGACTTGCTCGCCAGCAAACTGTGCGTTACGAAAGGTATCAAGACCCCTCTGGAGAGACCACGTCGTCAGATCCCTTCGAAGTGCCTGGTCCCAAGGCTGACGAGACGCATCGACCCGCAGCCCTGCTACCTCACGAAGAAAGCTTTGTGCCGGTGTCGCGCCAAGCGCTGCCTTAACCCAAGATTGGCCTTCGTTGAGTCTTTGAGCGTGGGCTTGCAGCTTCTGAGCAATGGTCTTGCCTGAGTCAGACATGTCATCGGTACCGAACCATGGCGCACTTTTAGTCAGATTCGTGGAAGATTTTCGATTCATAAACATTGGTTTGGACATAATCCGAAGCGGACCGATAAACTGCAAGTCAAATGTACACCAAGCCCGCCTAACGCAAAGGAAACCAATGAACGCACCGGAAAAAGTCTCGCAATACATTCTTGATCAAATTGGCCAGCAACATGAGGAAATGACGGCCTGGCGCCGTGACATCCATGCCAACCCGGAATTGGGCTTTGAAGAAACCCGAACCTCCGATCTTGTTGCGCGGCGGCTGGAATCATGGGGAATCGAGGTACATCGAGGCATTGGCAAAACGGGTCTTGTTGGCGTCCTCAAGGTTGGGAGCTCACCTCGAAAGATTGGTTTACGCGCTGATATGGATGCCTTGCCAGTTCTCGAATTAAATCAGTTTGCTCACTGTTCGCGTAAAAAGGGATTGATGCACGCCTGTGGCCATGATGGTCACACAACCATGCTCCTGGGCGCAGCCAAGCATCTCGCTGCGACGAAGCGTTTTGACGGCACCGTTCACTTCATTTTCCAGCCAGCCGAGGAAGGGCTTGGTGGAGCGCTAGCCATGATCGACGACGGTCTCTTTGAACGGTTCCCTTGCGACAGCATTTTCGGCATGCACAACCGCCCTAAGCTGCCCGTGGGGCATTTCAATGTGAAGGCCGGCCCCATGATGGCAAGCGCGGCATCCTGGGACATTCACATCAAAGGCTATGGGTCTCATGGTGCAAGGCCAGAATCAAGTGTTGATCCCATTTTAATTGGTGCACAAATCGTTTCGAACCTTCAAGCGATTGTTGCTCGCAACGTTCGACCTGTTGAGACCGCTGTGTTGTCAGTCTGCCAGTTTCATTCAGGGGACGCTTATAACGTGATCCCGCAAACCGCAAGGCTTGCGGGTACAGCACGCGCCTTCTCAGCCGAGATTATGAATCTGATGGAAACCAACATGAAGCGCATTGCCCACGGTGTTGCGGCGGCCCACGGCGCAAGTGTCGAGGTTGAATTTCGCAATATTTTCTCGCCGGTTATTAACGACGAGGATGAAGCGGACTTTGCCGCATCGGTTTGTGAAGAACTCGTTGGAAAGGACCGTGTTCATCGAAATCCTCCGCTTGCAATGGGTTCAGAGGACTTTGCCTTCATGCTGCAAAAAGTTCCGGGCTGTTATATCAACATCGGTAATGGCGACCAAGAGGGAGCATGCGAAGTCCATAACCCTTCTTATGACTTTAACGATGCAGCTTTACCGCTGGGCGCAGCGTTTTTTGTTCGGGCGGTCGAGCGCAAGCTTAGCCTCAATCCAAAGGCTAACTAAATGCGGCTACCTAGTCAGGCATACCAACGGCTCGGTTTCACACACGAGCAATTTGAACAAGCCATGATGCTTGTTCAGCAACTAGGCTCGAACCAGGCGGCAGACCAAGCCATGTCCCTGCCGCCAGGAACTGTGGCGAAGTGGGCCAAGGAATGGATCAGGGTGCAACGAGAGACGGAGCACGAACAAGCTCACGATCAAGCCAACCAGTCGGCTGCGGTACTTGATGTGCAGATTTTAGAACAACATGGCGCATCCAGGAGCTCCAGAAGCCATGATCGCCAAGTAAAGCGTACGAGCCGTTCAAGCAGTGCCGTTGTTGGATCTAGAATCGATGAAGAGTTTGAAGACGCCGAAGCGGCACTGCAAGCATTTCGACGTGGCGCTGAATTGCGTACAGGTCGCCCCGTGCCTGTTGGCAGTAGTGCACAAGCCGAGCCAGACCCTGAGGATCAAGAGGCGCCTCAACAAAGACAACTTGCGCTTGCCCGCCTTGAGGAGGTAGCCGCTGGTCTGAGGAAATTGTCCGAAGTCTCCGAGCGTGCAGCCTTGACACAATCGAAAGCTTCAGCGGATGAAGAAATCAAGGCGATGCTCAAACTTGCCACGACCATGATGGAGTTCATGGGTAAACAGCAAAATAGTCATCAGGAACAGCTTCAATCGATTCAAGGCCGTCTTCGACGCATCGAAGATCAACAGCAACAACTAATTTCGCGCAGCGATCCTTCGATTGCACTGATCACCCAACTCGAAGAACTCTCTCGTTCGATTAACGAGCTAAGTACCGAAGAGCAACTTATTCAAGTTCAAGACGATGTGGCCGATTTACGTGACCTCATCGACGAGACACTTAGGCTAGCGCCACGCTTGCAAGATGTCGCAAGGGAGCTTTTTCGCACTGAACTCCATGATCACTCAAGATCGCTTGGCGAGCGGCTTGCAGCTTTGTTGCGCCAACATGCCGATGCGATGATTGAATCAGATGCGCGGATGCCTGGAGCCATCGCCGACCTCCTAGCCCAGGAATGGGAGCCTAGTTTTACGGAACTTGGTGAGGTGCTCGAGCACAGTGCGAAGCAAGTCGCTTCAAACCTCCTGGTCATGCGACAAGATATAGAGAAAAGGGATCAGGAGCTTAAGCAAAGCATTGAGCGTCGCGATCAGTCTTTGCGCTCTTGGTTTGAGCAGCAGTTTGTTGTCCGCAATCAATCTGCTCAACACCAGTATCGTGAGCAGAAGTCGCAACTTGAAGAGATTGCTAGCGGTGTGAGTAACGTCAGCGGGCAGATCGACGGTGTACGCCGACTCGTTGATGAGTACGGCAGCCAGACCGCGCAGGCTGAGCAAATTCACAGCTTGCACCAGGAGATTGCTCGCTTACAGCGGGTTGTGGAGCACTTACAAGAGAAATCTGCGCTGAGGATCACCCTGTGATGAGAGCGCGAACATTGGCCGTCAATGCGTTTGATATGTGTTGTCTTGGCCATATCCAACAAGGTCTCTGGCGTCATCCGAGAGATCGATCTAAAAACTTCGAGCACCTGGCCTATTGGACCGATTATGCGCATCGTCTCGAGCGTGGCCTATTTGATGGACTGTTTCTTGCTGACGTTGTCGGTATTTATGATGTTTATCAAAACAGTCCCGATGCTGCTATTCGATCTGCGGTACAAGTCCCGGTCAATGATCCAATGCTTATAATTCCTGCAATGGCGCTTGTGACAAGGCATCTTGGCTTTGGCGTGACGGTAAACCTTAGTTATGAATCGCCGTATCTTTTCGCGCGACGAATGTCGACCTTAGATCATTTAACCCAAGGCCGAATTGCCTGGAACATTGTGACGGGTTACCTTGACAGTGCTGCACGTGCTCAAGGGTTCCAACAACAGATGAAGCATGATGATCGCTATGATTTGGCTGACGAATTTATGGAGGTTGTCTACAAGCTTTGGGAAGATTCCTGGGCTGACGATGCCTTATCTTCGCCGTTCGATTCAAGGGACTATGCGGACCCTGCTAAGGTTCAGGCGATTAAGCATGAAGGCAAGCAATACAGACTTGATGCGCGTCACTTATGTAGCCCATCGATTCAACGAACGCCTATGCTTTATCAAGCCGGAGCATCTACCCGTGGGCAAGCGTTTGCTGGAAAGCACGCTGAGTGCATTTTTTTGAATGGTCAAAGTTTTGATGCACTGGCCACCCTGACAAAGGCTTTTAGAGCACAGGCCGTCGCTTGCGGACGCAAGGGTGAAGATATCAAAATTTTTGTCGGTGCGAGCTTGATTGCCGCAGGTACGAAGGCAGAGGCGCAAGATCGCTATGACGAGTATAGACAATATGTTGATTCGGAGGCAGCACTTGTCCACGCGTCAGCGTCGATGGGTGTTGACTTAGCAAAAGTAGATCTCGAAGAACCGGTACAAACATCCGTTCAGCAAAGTCAAGCAGTCCAATCGAATGTTCAAGCCGTGATGCAACAACATGGCAAGCAGTGGACCAAGGCTGACTTGCTGCGGCAAATGGTTTTGGGTAGTCGTCAAACCCCTATCGTTGGTTCGGGTTCAGAGCTTGCCGATTATCTTGTGAACCTGCAGGTGAGCTGCGACGTTGACGGTATCAACCTTTCCAGAACGGTTGTGCCAGAATGCTTTGATGACTTTATCGATCATGTTGTTCCAGCACTTCAAGATCGGGGTGCTTACAAGACGCAGTACGAAGAGGGCTCGATTCGGCGAAAGCTTTTTGGTTCAGATCGCCTGCCTTTAACCCACCCTGCGCGCGCGGCATATGACAGTGCGCGTTCTGAAGAAAATCCTTAAAAACCTTAGACTTTTCTAGCAGGTACTCATGGCACACGTTGTTGATTCCAACACCTTAGATCGTATCTTCGCCGAAGTAGATCGTGGCTTTGACCAGCAAATGCAAATGCTTAGTGACCTGGTCGCCATTCCCTCTTGTCGAGGCGAGGAGTCGCGAGCTCAGGACTTTATGGCACATGCCATGGCAGATCTTGGCCTTGCGATTGATCGCTGGAAGATTAATGTTGATGAGATCAGGCATTTGCCGGGATTTTCACCGGTCGTGGTTGCCTATGACGACGCTATCAATGTGGTAGGCACTCACCGACCAAGCAGTGGTGTGGGCAATCCACGGCGCTCTTTGATTTTGAACGGTCATATCGATGTTGTACCGACGGGCCCTACTGATATGTGGACTGATCCTCCTTTTTCGCCGGTTGTCAAGGCGGGCTGGTTACATGGTCGTGGTAGCGGCGATATGAAGGCAGGCTTAAGCGCTAACCTTTTTGCGCTGCGCGCGCTTCACGCTGCTGGATTTGAGGCTGCCGCCGATATTTATCTTCAAAGTGTTGTTGAGGAAGAGTGCACTGGCAACGGTGCATTGGCATGCTTGCAGCGAGGCTACCGCGCTGCCGCAGCATTAATTCCTGAGCCTGCTGCTGAGCGCCTCAATCATGCACAAGTTGGTGTCATGTGGTTCCAAGTGCGTGTTCGTGGGAGGCCTGTCCATGTTGCTGTCGCCGGTTCGGGTTCTAACGCGATTGAGTCTTGTTTTCCACTCGTTGCAGCCTTACACCGTTTAGAACATGATTGGAATCATCGCGGTCATGAAGCATTCAAGCAGCATCACCATCCGCTAAATTTTGTGCTCAGCCGAATTGAGGGTGGCGACTGGACTTCTAGTGTGCCGGCATGGTGTACCTTTGACATGAGAGTTGGACTTTTTCCCGGGCAGAACTTGCAAGAGGCGCGCGAGGAAATTGAGCAATGTGTTCATCGGGCAGCGCTTGAGGATAGTTTTTTGAGGGAAAATCCGCCCGAACTGGTTTATCATGGTTTCCAGGCCGAGGGTTATGTTTTGCCGCCTCACACCCCAGCACAATCCTGCCTTGAGCAAGCTCATCAGCATGTGCGGCAAGAGCCTTTAGAGCAGTATGCAGGCACCGGCACCACCGACGCGCGCTTCTTTGGCCTTTATCAAGGCATCCCTGCGCTTGTTTATGGACCAAGGTCACGTGATATTCACGGCTTTGATGAGGCGGTTGAGATCGACTCGGTCAGACGAGTGACCAAAACGATTGCGAGCTTTATTGCGCAATGGTGTGGCTTGCAACGCATTAAGCACTAGGTAGGATGCTATGCAAAGCTCATGGCAAATTGGAAAGGTTAACATTCGAAAGATTATAGAACTTGAACATACGGGTGGAACCCGCTTTATCCTCCCT